>ENA-OUOG01000126-OUOG01000126.1-marine-metagenome-genome-assembly--contig:-NODE-126-length-92150-cov-5.370011_pt1 | contig 92150 bp, 74 predicted proteins | sample MGYA00248635_ERZ508505 | MGnify/ENA primary metagenome ERZ508505 (study PRJEB26176, sample SAMN06267871) | marine metagenome | isolation source: Saanich Inlet, British Columbia, Canada | place: Pacific... | reverse complement strand
CACGGCTTGTGTCCACCGCAACGTCCAAGAAACCGGCTCCCCCACTCCTTTCCAAAGGAGGGCATTCAGGTAATAAAGGCCCGTAAATTCCCCCGCACCGCGACCGCCCTCCGCGTGCTCAAAGTGGATGGCAGGCTCGAAAAAACCGCGGCCCGGCTCCAGGTAACGAAGGGTTTGGGACAACGCGTCGCGCTGGCGCCATTCGTGAACCGAATAGGGCGCGTCGGCGGCGTGACGCAGCATTCCCGAGGACCAAGCCAGCGCAAAGGCGCTGACCACGACCAGGATTCCTCGGAGCTTTTTCATGGGCGCAATTTGGGACAAAACGAAGTCAAGCCCCAGACCAATTCACCAACGACGATCAGAAATTTATAAGCGCAAGGTTCCCTGTTCGCACCCGCGTAACGTGCACCATCGGCCCATGAACTCCAAGGGATTTGGTCAGAACTTTTTTTTTGCCCAACCCACCTATGGTGAAGGCCAATTGCAACCTTTTCTTGCCCCCCCTCGTTTGCAAATGCCTCAATGAACAGCGTTACTTTGCACCGACCAAAGCTCAATTCATGTCAGCAAACCTCGTGATCGTGGAGTCCCCTGCGAAGGCAAAAACCATCGAAGGATACCTCGGAAAAGACTTTAAAGTGATGTCCAGTTACGGGCACATTTGCGACCTTCCGAAAGGGCAGGGAGCCGTGGATGTGGAAGCGGGCTTCGAGCCAAAGTACACGATCTCAAAGGACAAGGAGCAACTTGTGCGCGACCTCAAGAAAGCCGCGAAGGCCGCAAAGTTGGTTTGGCTCGCCACGGATGAGGACCGGGAGGGAGAGGCCATTTCCTGGCACTTGAAAGAGACGTTGGGACTCGCGGACGAAAAAATCCGGCGCATCGTTTTCCACGAAATCACAAAACCCGCCATTTTGCGGGCCATTGAAAACCCGCGCACGGTGGACGAGGACCTGGTGAATGCACAGCAGGCGCGGCGCATCCTTGACCGCTTGGTCGGATTCGAGTTGAGCCCCGTTCTGTGGCGCAAGGTCAAACCGCAACTGAGCGCAGGCCGCGTTCAGTCCGTGGCGGTTCGCATCCTCGTCGAGCGCGAGCGGGAAATTCGCCAGCACACCTCCGTGGCTTCCTTTCGAGTGGTCGGTGAGTTTTTAACCCACGGCATTCCGTTCAAAGCCACCTTAAACGAGCGGTTCGACGCCTTCGAGGACGCCCGCAACTTCCTCGAATCGGCCCTGCATTCCACCCATTCGGTCAAGTCCATTGACACGAAGCCCACGACGCGGAAACCCGCTGCCCCCTTCACCACGTCCACCCTTCAACAAGAAGCGGCCCGGAAATTAGGCTTTTCGGTTTCCCGCACCATGAAGGTGGCCCAAGACCTGTACGAAGCGGGGCACATCACCTACATGCGGACCGACTCGACGAACCTGAGCGAGACGGCTTTGGAAGGAGCTGAAGCGGCCATCAAGTCGTCTTACGGGGCAGATTACCACCTGCGCCAAACCTATTCGAAGGCCGCGAAAGGGGCGCAAGAGGCGCACGAGGCCATTCGACCGACGGACTTCACTGCTACCACGATGACGGGAGATCGGGATTTGGTCCGCCTCTACGAACTCATCTGGAAGCGGTCCATCGCCTCGCAAATGGCGCATGCCCAACTCGAAAACACGACAGCGCACATCGACGTCTCCGGCCGACCGGAACACTTCGTGGCGAAAGGCCAAGTCATCACATTTGACGGATTCTTGAAGGTGTACCTCGAGGGTACGGACGACGAGAATACGGAGGAGCATGACAAGGACCGCTTGCCGGCCATGGAAGTCGGACAGGCACTTGATCGCGAAGGCATTGTGGCGACGGAACGCTTTTCGAAGCACTTGCCCCGTTACACGGAAGCAAGCTTGGTGAAGCGGCTTGAAGAACTGGGCATCGGGCGCCCTTCGACCTACGCTCCCACCATCAGCACCGTGCAAAAACGGGGGTATGTGGAAAAGCGGGACTTGGAAGGCACGCCCCGCGAATACCGGGTTTTGGAAATCCGAGGGAGCGAAATGTCGGAGCGCACGGAAACGGAAATGACCGGAGCGGATCGCAACAAGCTGATTCCAACGGACATCGGATCGGTGGTCAACGACTTCTTGCACGAGCACTTTGAAAACATCCTAGACTTCAACTTCACGGCCAACGTCGAGAACGAATTTGACCACATCGCGCAGGGTGAATTGAACTGGCGCGACATGCTTAAAGACTTCTACAAGCCGTTCAAATCAAAAGTCGATGAGGTCATCGAAGTCGGAGAACGCCCGAAAGACCGCGTTCTAGGGGAGGATCCGAAATCAGGAAAACCCATCATCGTTCGCATCGGTCGATTTGGCCCCATCGCCCAAATCGGCGACGCCAACGACGAGGAGAAGCAGTTCGCTTCCCTGTTGAAAGACCAATCCATTGAGACCATCACCCTCGAACAGGCGTTGGAGCTCTTTAAATTGCCCCGGCGATTGGGGGAACATGAAGGCAAGGTGGTCACCGCGGCCATTGGGAGGTTTGGACCCTATGTGCGGTACGACGGCAAGTTCGTTTCGCTCAAAGCGGCCGACGGGGACGACCCCCACACCATCACGTTGACGCGCGCTTTGGAATTGATTCAAGCCAAAATTGAGGCGGATGCGAAAGCGCTCATCAAGGTCTTCGACGAGGACCCGGACACCCGCATCCTGAATGGACGCTACGGCCCGTACATCAAGCACGGCAAGAAAAACGTGACCATTCCAAAGACCGAAGATCCGATGGGAATTGACTGGGCTCGTGCCTTGGAACTCATTGAAGAACACGCAAAAAAGCCCAAGCGCGGACGGCGCAAATCCTAAACGCCGAGCATTGGCGGAATTTGCAGAAATTAGCCGCCCATGAGCGACGCGATCTACGACCTCCTTTCTTCGGTTGACACGCCGTACTTCAGCAATGCTGAAGGCACCCCGCGATTAGCGGAGCGCATCGAAGTGCACCGGTTCGACTTCCGCCCCCAAATCGAAGGTGCGCGCGTCGCCATCCTCGGCATTCAGGACGGCCGCCGTTCCGGAGACAACGAAGGATGCGCCACGGCTCCGAACGCGATCCGGGAAGCGCTGTACCGCTTGACGCCTCCCCGGAATTGGCAGCACACGATTGATTTGGGTGACTTGCGCCCCGGAATCACCGAACAAGACACGGCCGCAGCCGTTCGTTCGTTGGTGGGCGAACTCATTGAAATGGGGGTCATCCCGTTGGTCCTCGGTGGCGGACAGGACTTGACTTACCCGCTTTATCAGGCCCTCGAACCGCTGGGCCAAGCGGTGAACTTGGTCACCATCGACTCGCGGCTCGACTTTGGCGCCGATCCGGAGGACATGACGTCGAAGAATTTCCTCAACAACATCATCCTTCACGAGCCGAATTACCTGTTTCATTACAGCAACATCGGCCACCAAGGCTATCAAACGGACCCGGACACGCTCGACTTGCTGGAGCAAATGCAGTTCGATGCTCACCGATTGGGCAAAGCGCACGAGGACATCCGGCAATTGGAGCCGGTGCTCCGCGATGCGGACTTGGTCTCGTTCGACATGGGGGCCATTCGAGCGGCGGATCATCCTGCCCACGATCAGGCGGGACCAAATGGGTTGGACGCTCTGCAATCCTGTGCCCTCGCGCGATATGCTGGACAGAGCGACCGGGTGAAGTGCTTTGGGCTGTTTGAACACAATCCCGATTTGGACCTGCGCAACTTGGGCGCTCAATTGGCAGGCCAAATCGTGTGGCACTTCCTCGACGGCGTCTACAACCAAGTCGCGGATTTCCCCAAGTGCGACAAATCCGAATACACCCGCTACGTGGTCGACTTGCCCAACATCGACCACGAGGTGGTGTTCTTGAAAAGCGGACGTTCCGACCGGTGGTGGATGGACATCCCCTTCCCTCCAACACATCAACAACACGCTGAACGAACCCTCACGGTACCTTGCACCTACGCAACGTATGAGGAGGCAGCCCAAGGGGATTTGCCCGATGCGTGGTGGCGCATGTTCCAAAAACTGGCCTGAACGGCCTCGAGAAAACCCGCGCGCCCGAACGCGCAAAAAAGCAAAGGTTGCCTCGCCTTTCCCCAAGAAACTTTATCCGCTTTTCACACAAGGTTTGTGAATTTCTCTATATTAGCAGACCTTCCCGGAGCCTATCCGGAAGGTTAAGAGTTGAAAAACAGAACGTTAGCATGATTCGCACCTCCATTTCGCTCCTTTGCGCCCTCGGATTTGCCGCTATAAGCGTGGCACAACAAGATCCGCAGTACACTCAGTGGTTCATGGATCCGGTTGGATTCAACCCGGGCGCTGCTGGTCACAGTGAGTTGACGTGCATTTCGGGAACGTATCGGAATCAGTGGCAAGATTTGGGCGCAGACCCTAACACTTCGTTGCTGAATGCGAACACGTTCATCGATGCCATCAAAGGCGGGGTCATGCTCTCGGTATACAACGACGCCCTCGGCCAAGAGACCAACAACATGCTCAAAGCGGGGTATGCATTCCACTTGCCGACCCTGAGCAATGGTGCGACCGTGAGTGCAGGTTTGGCCGTAACGATGTTCAACAAGACCATCGGCAACAACTGGGTCTCCATCGACCCGTGGCAAGACGATCCCGCGATCCCCAACCAGCAATCCTCGGCCAGTGCCTACGACGTGGATTTGGGCATCTACATCCGGAAGCCGGGATCATTCTATGCCGGAGTTTCGGCTACGCACGTAGCGCAGACGGAATTGGGAGCACTGAGCATTCAGCCGAAGCGCCACCTCTACTTCATGGGGGGGTACGATTACGCCATCGACAGCGACTACCTCGTCCTTCGCACCAATGTGTTGGCGAAGACGGACTTGAATGCCTCCATTGCGGACGTGAATGTCAACGTGTTGTGGAACCAAATGGCTTGGGCGGGTGTTTCTTGGCGACCTGGAGATGCCGTCGCCCCTGTTGCCGGTTTCCAGTATAAAATTGAGAACAAAGATCGGACCAGCGAATCCACTCAGGTTTTCCGGTTGGGTTATTCTTATGACATCACCACATCAGACCTCCAGAACTACTCCAACGGTTCCCACGAGGTCTTCATCAGCTACTGCTTTAAGTTCCTCCAGATCCCGATGACCCAGCGCCACTCCAACCCTCGCTTCCTCTGATTGCAGACGAAAAGTGAACATTTTGGAGTTAACCATCGTAAGAATCTGCTGAAACCCGCAAGTCATGAAACACATCCTTCTCATCCTGACAGCTGCTGCACTATTTGCCGGCTGCTACATGGGCCCTCAGGGGGAATTGGTCGGCGTGTACCCTCGCAAAGAGTGGGTTCAAGTGAATCCCTATGGGATGAACTACATCCACTTGGGTTCGTTCACCATGGGACCGAGTGACCAAGACGTTCCGTTCGCACTCAACTCGCGTTCGAAAACCGTGACGATTCCTTCGTTCTACATGGACGCTACGGAAATCACGAACAACGAGTACCGCCAGTTCGTCCACTGGGTGCGCGATTCTTTGTTCTTGAACACCCTCGCGGAGGACGACAACGAAAATTACTTTTTCGCTGAAGACGAGCAAGGTCGGGAGTTGGACCGCTTTATTGACAAGGGATACGTATTGAACTGGGAGGTCCCGATCGAGTGGGAGGACGAGGACGTCTTTGACTTATTGTACGATGAGTACTATTTACAAGGCTCAGACCAATTCTACAACCGCCGAGAGCTCGATACGCGGAAGCTCAACTTCCGCTATTGGTGGATCAACTTCGACGCGGCCGCAAGCCGCGAGGGACTGGACGAGCAATTCAGCGAGGTAAACAGCCTCAATCAGCTGCACAGCATTCGTGGACACAGCGATCGATCGCAATTCGTCATCGAAGAAACCATCAACGTCTACCCCGACACGTTGGTGTGGGTGCGGGACTTCACTTACGGGTTCAACGAACCGTATGCCGACGCTTATTTTTGGCACAATGCGTTCGATGACTACCCCGTGGTCGGGGTCACGTGGAGCCAAGCGAAAGCCTTCAATGCATGGCGGACGCAATTGATGAATGACTATCGATCAAGCAACGGCGAGGTGTTCGTCCAGCGTTTCCGTCTTCCCTCGGAAGCCGAATGGGAATTCGCAGCCCGAGGTGGGCTCGAACTGAGCCCCTATCCGTGGGGTGGGCCGTACATGCGAAACAACTTGGGTTGCCCCTTGGCGAACTACAAGCCGATGCGTGGGGACTACGTCGAAGACGGTGCTGCGTACACGGTTCCTGTGACGACGTTTGCTCCCAACGATTATGGGTTGTACCAAATGTCGGGGAACGTTGCCGAGTGGACCAACACCGCATTCGACGAGACGGTCTATGAATTCTCGCACGACTTGAGCCCTGAATACACGTACCACGCGACGGTGGATGATCCGCCCTCTTTGCACCGAAAAGTGATTCGCGGTGGTTCATGGAAGGACATTGGATACTACTGCGAGACGGGTACGCGTTCTTTCGAGTACCGCGACACCGCGAAGTCGTACATCGGATTCCGGTCGGTCATGTCCTACCTCGGACGAGGTAAGGCAGGAGATCCCGAAGACTGGAACTGACCCTTCCCCTGAAAACAGGGCCCCTAGATTGAAATTGAAACCAACCAAAGTAATTTAAAATGCAGAGCAAAGCCTGGAAGAACTTCATGGCGAAGTTGTACGGATTTGGTGCGGCAATTGTGATTGTCGGAGCCTTGTTTAAGATTCAACACTGGGAAGGAGCTTCCGAAATGTTGATCTTGGGATTGGGAACGGAAGCCGTGATTTTCGCTTTCTCCGCTTTTGAAAAGCCACACGAGGAGCCCGATTGGACGTTGGTTTATCCGGAATTGGCCAGCGGTGGAGGTCAAGGCCCCGACCCGAAGAAGCCGGACTCGGTTACGGGTCAATTGGATGAGTTGCTGAAGGAGGCTAACATTGACAGCGCGCTTCTGGAAAGGTTAGGAGATGGCATGCGCAACCTCGGAGAACAAGCGTCCAAAATGGGTGAAGTCGCCGAGGCGTCTGCCGCTACGAAAGATTACAGCTCTGCGTTGCAAAAGGCGTCCAATCAAGTATCGGGCCTGTCCGAAACCTACGCCCAGGTCTCAGAAAGCCTCACGGGCTTAGTCGGTGCTTCTGAAGCGGGCAACACCGTTGGTCAGCACATGGAACAAATGACCACCAACCTCAGTGCGCTGAACGACATGTACCAATCTCAACTCGCCCAGCTTGAGCAGAACAAAGCGCTCTATGCTGGCATGGGTGAATTGGTCCAAAACCTGAGCGATTCAGTTGAAGACACCAAGCTGTACAAGGACAACATTGCCGAGCTCGCGCGCAACCTGTCTTCTTTGAACACGGTCTACAGCAACATGCTCAATGCCATGGGCAATCGCGGGTAATCCCCGATTGAACTTCATTTAAAGCTTAAACAGCATACCCATGGCTGGAGGAAAAGAAACACCCAGGCAGAAGATGATCGGGATGATGTACCTCGTCCTGACCGCTTTGTTGGCCTTGAACATCTCGAAAGAAGTCCTGAATGGATTCGTCAAAGTCGAGAACAGCCTGCGCAAGACGCAGGTAACCCTTGCGACGAAGAATGCCAACGCCATCGGCGTCATGGAAAATTCGTCGAACCCTGAGAAAACGGCCCCGTTCCTCGCTGAAGCGAAGAAAATTCAGCGGAACGCGGAGGATTTGGTCAGCTACATCCAAGAACTGAAGGCGCGCTCCATGAGTTTCTCCGGAGGCGATTATGAAGTGCAAGAGCCGCTCGGCTTCTCGGGATACCTCGGCAAGGACGCGTCCGGTAAGGACACAACCTTGAACTTGGTGTACATCGATAAGAAGGATGAGTACCAGGCGTTGACGACCTTCTTGGTGGGCTCAGAGCCGGCATCTCCGAAGGAAGATGAATGGTCCGCTCATCAACTGCGCGTACGTCTCGAAGCGTTTCGCGAATCCTTGAAGTCCATTTCGTTCAAGGACGTTGAAGGAGAAACGCGTACCCTGCCGCAATCGTTGAAGAACCAAATTGACAAGACATTCGTCTTCGAGAATGAGGTTGAAAACGGCGTGGAAGTGCTCTGGGAGGCCGCGAACTTTTATGATGTGCCCCTCGCAGCCGTCATGCCCTTGATGACGAAGATGATCCTGGACGTCCAGAACACGGAAGCGGATATCATTTCATGGTTGGCAGGCGATGTGGATTCGAAGTCGTTCAAGTTTACTTCGTTGGTCCCCCTCGTTGTTCCCCAATCGAGCTACTTGTTGCGCGGTGACAGCTTCCGGGCTGAAGTGCTCCTCGCTGCATTTGACAATACGAACCGCCCTTCCATTTACGTGGACAACTCGAAGTGGGATGGTCGGGACAGCAGTGCAATCGACATTGCGGGATTGAACCCGTTGAACGTGAGTGCCAACGGGTTTGGAGAATTGCGCATCGCAACGAACAACTTGCCGTTGGGAGAGGCTGCCTACAAAGGAGTCATTCAATTGACTGGACCGGACGGTTCGGTGGAAGACTACCCCTTCTTCACTCCTCCCTTCCAAGTTGCCGAGCCCGCCTTGGTGGTTTCGCCGACCCAAATGAACGTTTTCTACCGCGGGGTGCCGAATCCCGTGGAAGTGTCTGTTCCTGGCGTATCGTCGGACAAAATCAGCGTCTCCATCAGCGGCGGACACAAAATCACCGAGCAGCCCGACGGCACCTACATCGTCGAGCCCGGAGCCGCTCAGGATGCGGACATTTCCGTAACCGCGGAATTGCCCGATGGATCAAAGAAGTCCATGCCGGCGAAAAAATTCCGGGTTAAACGCATCCCCGACCCGGTACCGACGTTCGGTGGCAAATCACCGAGCGACCGCTCGATCGACCGGACCACCTTGCGCGGTGTTCCCGGGGTCAGCGCAAGAATGGAGAACTTCGATTTCAATGTCACCGTTGTGGTCAAGAGCTTCCAGCTCGTTGTCTCCAAGGACGGTACCCTCATCCGCAAGGCGTCGAACTCAAACCGCTTGTCCGACGACATGAAGTCGCTTTTGGAGTCCTGCGCTCGGGGAACCGTCATCTACCTCGAGGACATCGTCGTCAAGATGCCGGATAACACGGAACGCCAGTTGGCCCCGCTCAAGCTCACCGTAAATTAATCCTTCATGAAGCTCTACGCCCGTACACTCGCATTGGCCTTGATGTTGCTGCCCGCATTCGCAGGGTTGAAAGCACAGGTGCCCACCGTTCTCGATGGTGCGTATGTGAAAGAGACCAACCGCACGAAGCGCGTCATCCCCTACCCTTCGCTCCGCGAAGCAGACGTGATGTACACGAAACGTGTTTGGCGCATCATTGACTTGAGCCAAAAAATGAACCATTCATTTTACTTCCCGATCACGGACATCGCCGATCGGAAGTCGTTCTTCAATGTCATGCGCAATGCTCTTGAAGTGGAGGGTTCATTGGTCGCGTACGGGGGTGGACCCGATGGTCAAGACGACGAATTCCGCTACCCGATGACCCAGTCGCAGGTGGACTCCATCCTCAACCCCGTTGAGTTGGTTCCTCAGTTCGACTTGGTAACGGGGGAGAAAATCGGCGACAAGCCTGAACCCGCGCCGATTCGAACGGAAGACATCAAGCGGTACATCATCAAAGAAGATTGGATTTTCGACCGCCAACGGAGCGAACGGTACGTCCGCATCATCGGCATCGCGCCTCAAAAGGAAAGCTTCGATGGTGATGGGGTTTCGCAAGGTTTCGAGACGCTGTTTTGGCTGTACTATCCAGAATGCCGTTACGTTTTTGCGAACGCAGAAGTGTACAACACGCAGAACGATTCGCAGCGCCGAACGTTCGAGGATTTGTTCCAAAAGCGGTACTTCGCCAGCTACATCATCAAGGAGTCCAATGTGTACGATCGGAACATCCAGAGCTACGCACGTGGCTTGGACGCATTGGCGGAAGGGCAGCGCATTCAGAACGAATTGTTCGAGATTGAACACGATTTGTGGCATTACTGATTCCAGGAAATGCCGAAGGAAAGGGAGGCCATGCGCCTCCCTTTTTTCGTGCCGTTCCGTGAGCGACCTTTGCACCCCATGTTGAACCTCTCCTCAGTCGGAGTCCACTTCGGACAACGTACCCTTTTCGAACAAGTCGACCTGTTCATCGGCAAGCGCGAACGCATCGGCCTAGTCGGTCGGAATGGTGCGGGCAAGTCGACGCTCTTGAAGATCATCGCGGGCCTTCAAACACCCAGTGAAGGCCAAGTCAGCTACCCGAACGACTACCGCATCGGCTACCTCCCGCAGGAGATGGACCACAACGAAGACCGCACCGTACTCGAAGAGGCCAGCAGCGCCTTTGAGGAATTGCAACGCCTCGAAGGCGTGGTGGAGCGCATTTCCAAGGAACTCGGTGAACGCACCGACTACGAGACGCTCGAGTACCACCGGCTCATCGAGCAGCTCACCGAGGCGAACGAGCGGTTGGACGTGTTGGGCGGAAGCACCATGGAAGAACAGGTGCAGCGCATTTTGCAAGGTTTGGGCTTCACCGCGGAAGACATGCACCGCATGATGGGCGAGTTTTCGGGCGGCTGGCAAATGCGGGTGGAACTGGCGAAACTGCTGCTTCAAAACCCCGATTTGCTTCTCCTCGACGAACCCACGAACCACCTCGACATCGAGAGCATCCAGTGGCTGGAGACGTTCCTCCAGAACTCGTCGAGCGCGATTTTGCTGATTTCGCACGACCGGGCGTTTTTGGACAACCTCACCACGCGGACCGTCGAAATCACGCCCATCAAGCTCTATGACTTCAAAGCGAGTTATTCGAAGTACCAGATTTGGCGCGAAGAAGAACGCGAACGACAAGAACAGGCTTATAAAAACCAACAGAAGTACATCGAAGATACCGAGCAACTCATCAACAAGTTCCGCGCGAAAAAGAACAAGGCCGCCTTCGCGCAATCGCTCATCAAGAAACTCGACAAACTCGATCGCATCGAAGTCGATGCCGCCGACAACGCAAGCATCCGCTTCCGCTTCCCCCCGGCAGCACGAGCTGGCAAGGTGGTCATCGAAGCGGAGGGCGTGTCCAAATCCTTTGACGGAAAGGAAGTGTTTCACGGAGTGGACCTCATCCTCGCTCGGCAGGAAAAAGTCGCGCTCGTAGGCAAAAACGGAGCAGGCAAAACCACGTTCACGCGCATCATCCTCGGGCTGGAACAGGCAAAAGGAGAACTGAAATTGGGCCACAACGTGGACATCGGCTACTACGCCCAAAACCAAGCCGAAGAACTCGACGGCAACCTCACCGTGCTCGAGACGCTGGAGGAAGTGGCGGTCGGCGACGTGCGCAAGAACTTGCGGGGATTGCTCGGGTCCTTTCTGTTTTCAGGGGAAGACGTGGACAAGAAAGTGAAGGTGCTGTCGGGTGGGGAGAAGGCGCGTTTGGCCATGTGCAAACTGCTGTTGCATCCGTACAACTTCCTCATCCTCGACGAACCGACGAATCACCTCGACATCAAGTCCAAGGAAGTGCTCAAGCAAGCGCTCAAGGCGTACGACGGCACCTTGATGGTCGTGAGCCACGACCGGGATTTCTTAGCGGACATGACCGACCTCGTTTACGAAGTGACGCCCACGGGTTTGCAGCAGTACATCGGAGACATCCGGCAATTCTTGCACGAAAAGCACGCCGCAAGCATCCGGGCCTATGAGGCGGGCAATGCTAAGAAGGTCCACCTTTCAAAGGACAAACCAAAGGCCGCCGAAACCGCGAAACCCGAGCTCAGTTACAAGGAGCGCAAGGCACTTGAAAAAGAGGAACGCACCCTGCGCAATCGGGTGAGCAAAGCGGAAGCCCTCATCGCCGAGCGGGAAACTGCCGTGGAAAAACTGAACGAGCAAATCGCGCAGACAGCGCCGGAAGAGCGAAGCACGATCACGGATTTGGCCTACCAGTACGAACAGGCACAGCACGCCGTACAACAAGCGATGGAACAATGGGAAGCGGCTACGCTCGCGCTTGAAGCATTCGAACGGCGTTTATGACGGGGGGGGGATTTCCACAAAATAAAACCAACTTTGTCGAAAACCTGCACATTTTTCTGTGGCGTATTTCAACGCATTTCAAGCTACACTGCGTAGCTTTACCCTACACACAACTGGTCCTTTCAAGAAGAGGCCGTCAGCACAAGGGCGGCCTTTTCGCTGCCCAAAACTCTGGTTTTCAACTGAGATAAGCTTTCCACCGGGAGATCACTTCGTCCATGTCCGAAGGCAACGCGCGTTCAAACGTCAGCCACTCGCCGGTGGCGGGGTGAGTGAACGCAAGGGACTTTGCATGGAGGGCCTGGCGGGGCAAGGTGTCAAAGCAATTGTTGAGGAAGGCCGTGTATTTCCCGCCCGCCACACCCCGGACCGCCTTGTTTCCGCCGTATTGGACATCGCCGAATAGGGGATGACCGATGTGCTTCATGTGGACGCGGATTTGGTGGGTGCGGCCGGTTTCGAGTTTGCATTCCACCAAGGTCACGGGACCGAGGCGTTCCAAAACCCGGTAATGCGTCACCGCATGCTTACCCTCCTCCCCATACTCGAACACCTGGAACAGCTTCCGGTCCCGCCGATGCCGTCCGATGTGCCCGGTGACGGTGCCGTCCTCCTTCACGTCGCCCCAAACCAGCGCGTGGTACCTCCGATCGACCGTCCGCTCAAAGAACTGCTCACTGAGCGAGGTCATGGCCAATTCCGTCTTCCCCAGCACCATGATGCCCGTCGTGTCCTTGTCCAAGCGGTGAACCAAACCCGGCCGCGGCACTTCCCCCGTCCGGTCGGTCGTGGGCAGCGGCGCGCTCATCAAATGATGCACAACGCCGTGAATGAGCGTCCCCGTATAATTCCCGTTCCCCGGGTGGACCACGAGGTTCGCGGGCTTGTTCAAGACCAACACCGCATCGTCCTCGAACAAGATGTCCAAATCCATCGGCTCCGGCACCAACTCGAACTTCCGAACCGGCTGCGGCAACTCGACGGTCACGACATCCCCGGGCTTCACTTTGGCGTTGGGTTTGACCGGCGTGCCGTTGATGCGCACGTAACCTGCACGCGCCGACAACTGCAACCTCGATCGGGACATGTGCGCAATGAGGTTCGTCAGGAACTTATCGACCCGCAAGGGCTGCTGCCCCGGATCCACCTCCACCCGGTGGTGTTCAAACAGCTCCTCCGATTCGAACTCCTCGGACTGCGAATCTTCCATCAGTGCCGCACCCAGCATTTCGCCACTTCACCGGTAGCAAAGCGCACGACCACCAGACCAGAAGGCCAGTCGGAAACGGACCATTCAACAGCTCCCGCGCCGTCCGTCATGCCATCAGCAAGCATCCGCCCCTCCAAACTGAACGCCTGCCACGCCGTCTGTCGGGGGCCTTCGATGCGCAGCCAGTCAGACGCGGGATTGGGGTACACCTTCAACGCTTGGGCAACCGGCGCTTCTGCCACGCCCACCCAGGCCTGCTCCATGCCAGCGCGGAACACCGGGCGGATCATCACCGAACCTTCAATTTCAGACGCCTGCCAGGGACTGCCCAGCCCGAGGGTGTAGTGCACGTTGCCCACATTCGCGTTCGTGTTCTTGTCCAAACCGAAGTTCAGCATCGCGTCCGTGGACTGCACCAGCCCCACGTGGATCACGCCCTCCACCGGCAGCGGATCGTCGAGCGGAAAGTAGCCGAACACGTCCGGCCCTTGGGTGTAATAACTCGGTGAATGAAATTGGTAATTGATGCCCAACTCCTCACCCGGCATGCCCGCATCATCGGACCAAACCCGCAACAGGAACGTCTCCTCTGAGGCGTCGGTGTAATACGGCGTAAAGTGAATGGCCAAGCCCAACAGCGTATCCGCTTGGGCCAATGGATAGCGCACCGCCAACTTGCCCGAAGCTGCCGTGAGCGCATAGGCCCGTTCGGCCGAGCCGTCATCGTAGGCGTAATCGTTGGCAAACACTTGGGTGTATCCGATGCTGTCGTTGTCCAACACCCCCACCTTCTGTTGGTGCTGCAACCCCACTGAACTCTCGTAAAAGGTCACTTCGAATGCCGCCGCAGTGTCGCTCACCGTCGGATCAAACGCGAAGCTCGCAGGAGGAAGACCGACGTAATAGCCCGTGGTGAATTCCGCTCCTGCTGCGACGAAGGTGGTGGAGAAGGCGTTCGGGTAGTTTTCGATGGCGCCCTCGTGCTCCACCGTGAAGCCCCCTGCAATGTTGTCCGCTTGGCCATCGCTGTAGTTGCGATGGAACGTGGTGACGCTGTCCCGCATGAACACCGTGGGGTTCTCCACATAATGGGTCCACGGCATGCGCGTGAAATCACGCAGCAAGCTGTTCATGGGTTCGGTGAACGCGACTTCCGAAATCACCTCGTAAGTCGCTGGGTCAATGCCGTCGTCAAGGAAGACGTAATCCACATGCCACAAATCCACGTTGCCGGAAAGGGAACCGTAGTTGCGGAACCGGAATTGGAACCCCGCCTGCAACCAGATTTGTTCATCCACGGGAATGAAGGCACGCGTGAATTCAGTGATGCCGCACGAATCCGAGCCCCACACCTGCGTCCACACGGCGTCGCCGTTGCTGTCGGTGGCCTTGAACTCCACCACCAGGCTGTCCTCGCCCACATCCGCCGAATTGCCTCGGCCGCCCCGTTCGTAGGAAAAGACCAAATGCACATTGGAGTTCGTGGAATACCCGTTCAGATTGATCGGCAACGATGTCAAGGTATCGGCCCATCCCACCACGTCGGTGTTCGTCCAGCTGTACGGGTATCCCGACCGGTCGCAACCGTTGAATGTGGCGGTGCCGATGGTGGGTGCGCCTAGGGCATAGGTTTCGGTGATGGCCGCTGAACTGGCTTCCCAACGAATGAGTTCATCGGGAACCCAAGCCGGCGCGTCTGCGAACGACGGGGTCGAAAAATCATCGAAGAACGGCAACGCGATGAGCCCCCCGCCTCGCTCAGCGACGGACTCAGGCCGAACCTGCGGCACCACCTTCAAGTCGTGTTCCCACTCTCCTTGAGCGCGAGCCGTTGCCCCTAACATGAGCACCCAGGCCGCTGCGCCCACCATCCGTAACACGTGTTGAATACGATTCTCCTTCATTCCATGGGTTCATTCACGGCGTGTCCGCCGAAGGGGCCCGGCGCGAAGCATCGGAAGCCAGCCCCAAGTAAACGTCGATTTCAGTGCCCGCGGGGACCACAGCGTCTTCCGTGGGCGGCAGGTGTTGGTCGATGACGAGCGCCTCTAGGCTGTCGTCTGCATCTTCGCACGATTCGCTGTATTCCACAAGCCCCAGGCTCAATCGGCCTCGGATGAGTTCCACCCGAACGGAATCCAGCGGGAGCCCAACGAGGTTGGGCATGGGTACGCGCTCGTTGGTGGTGCGACCGATGACCAGCCGCACCGTCGTTCCGCGGGGCAGTCGGGCATCGGGTTGAAGCACCTTCCGGCGCGCCGTTTCCACGCGCACCACACGCCCCACCAATGCGATGTTCGCCTCTTCCACCTCCACGATTTCGAAGCCCTTGTTTTCCAAACGAATGCGCGCAACCCGAGCGTCCATGCCTTCCTCAACACCGAGCAATTCATTCGGGGGCAACGACCGATAAGTGGTTAGGTACACGTTCCGGTCGGGCTTGATGGGACTCGAAGCCGGAGGAAGTTGCTCGATGACTTCGAAGGGCTTGCCCTCGCGGCTGTACACGCTGTCCAAATGCACCGCGCGAAGCCCCGATTCCGCCAACAAGGCCTGCGCCTCCTGCAGCGTTACGCCCCGCAAATCGGGCAGTTCCACCACCTCTCCCCGCCGGCTGTATGCATTCAAGAAAATCCAAGCGCTCCCCAACACGCCCCCCCAAACCACCGCGATAGCGAGGAGGTGCCGGCGAAACGAACGGCTCACCAAGAATTGCAACCAGGTCTTCATAGTTCAGGCGGTGTAACGCGAAAGTACCTCATTTGTTGCGGAACGGGGGATGGGATTTGGCCTGTGGTCAAGGCCTACGCCTCCATTTCCTCCGCCAACACGTTGTCGAAGGTGTTGCGGAACTCCTCCACGTAACCGAACAGGTGACCATCCACCTGCATCTTTCCCTTCGTGACGTGGCCCAACAAGACCACCGGAACCCCGTGGGCCTCAACGAGGTCGAGGAAGGCATCCTGCTGGTCCTCCGTGCAGCTGACCGCCACGCGTCCTTGGCCCTCCCCGAACAGGAAGCCGTCCAACCGAATGTCCGAATCCGTCACGATGTCAAAGCCCAACCCGCGCGGCATGCCCATTTCGAGCAGCGTCACGAACAAGCCTCCATCGGCCACATCGTGCACCGCGCGCACCGTCTGCGCATCGATGACCGCACGCACCGCCGCCTGCAATTTCACCTCGGCCTCGAGGTCAAAGTGCGGCGCCGGCGACCGCTTCACCCCGCGCAAGCTCGCCAGGTATTCCGACGAGTTGATGCAGTCCGTGATCTCCCCGACCAAGAAAATCAGCTCGCCCTTTTCCTTGAAATCCAAGGACATGTGCTTCGACCGGTCCTCCATCACGCCGACCATGCCGATGGTGGGCGTAGGGAACACGGATTTCGTTGAGCCGTCCTCAAGGGTGCTTTGGTTGTAGAAGCTGACGTTTCCGCCGGTGACCGGGGTTTGGAACCGTTCGCACGCGGCGCTCATGCCCTTGATGGCGTGGACAAATTGCCAGTAAACCTCCTTGTTGTAGGGGTTGCCAAAATTCAAACAGTTCGTGATCGCGCTCGGGACCGCGCCGGTGCAGCTGATGTTCCGAGCCGCCTCCGCGACCGCGATGGCCGTTCCCGTGAAGGGATCGGCGTCCACGTACCGCGCGTTGCAATCGACCGTCAAGGCGAGCGCCTTGTTCGTTCCGCGCACGTTCACCACGCCCGCATCGGACGGGCGGTTTGCGCCGCGGTGGAGGGTGCCCACCGTGGAATCGTACTGGTCCGTGACCCACTGCTTCGAGGCGATGTTCGGAAGTTCGATCAGGGACTCGGCATAGGCCGCTGCCTCTTCAAGCGTCGGAACCGATACAGTCGCCGCGTCGAACTGCTGCACTTCCTTGAACCAAGCCGGCTCTTCATACTCCCGCTCGTAGACGGGTGCTCCGCCGCCGAGCACGAGGTTGTGCGCCTCGACTTCGGCCACCAAGGCACCGTTCACGAAATAACGCAGGTTCGGGCCTTCCGTCACTTCGCCGATGGCCACCGCGTGCAGGTCCCACTTGTCAAAGATGGCTTCCACTTCCGCTTCGTGTCCTTTCTTCACCACAACGAGCATCCGCTCTTGCGACTCGCTGAGCAAGATTTCGAACGGCTCCATGTCGTCTTGGCGCAGCGGAACGCGATCGAGGTGGATGTCCATGCCGACTTCGCCTGCTGCCGACATTTCAGAGGTTGAGCAGGTGATGCCCGCCGCGCCCATGTCCTGCATGCCCACCACCGCTTCGGTGCCTGCAAGCTCGAGCGTGGCTTCGAGGAGGAGCTTTTCTTGGAACGGGTCGCCGACCTGCACCGCTGGCAAGTCCTCCGCGCTCTCGGCCGTCATGTCCTTTGAGGCGAATGAGGCGCCTTGGATGCCGTCCTTGCCCGTGGCCGAACCGACGATGTAAACCGGATTGCCCACGCCCGCCGCCGTAGCGGAGATGATGCGGTCGGTCTTCAGGATGCCGACCGACATCGCGTTGACGAGCGGGTTTTGGTGGTAGCTCTCGTCGAAAAACACTTCGCCGCCCACCACGGGAATCCCGAAGCTGTTGCCGTAATCGCCGATGCCCTTCACCACCCCTTCGAGCAGCCACTTCGTGCGCGCCTCTTCCAACGCGCCAAAGCGCAAGCTGTTCAATTGCGCGATGGGCCGAGCGCCCATGGTGAAGATGTCGCGGTTGATGCCGCCCACGCCCGTGGCCGCCCCTTGGTAGGGCTCCAGGGCCGACGGGTGGTTGTGGCTCTCGATTTTGAACGCGCAGCCGAGGCCGTCGCCGATGTCCACGATGCCCGCGTTTTCTTCCCCCGCTTTGACGAGCATGTGGGGCCCGTCCTTAGGCAGCGTTTTCAGCCACTTGATGCTGTTCTTGTACGAACAGTGCTCGCTCCACATCACACTGTAGATGCACATTTCCGTGAAGTTGGGCGTGCGCCCGAGGTGGCCGGCGATGGCTTCGAATTCCTCTGGGCGAAGGCCCATTTCGATGGCTTGGTCGAGGGTAGCGGGTTGGGTGGCTGCTGACATGCGGATCGTTTTCAAAGGCCAAAAATAACCCAGCCCACCGCGCCCCCCTCCCCCGTTCGCCTTGAAGTTTGTCCCCACTTTTCCACGCTCACCCCCCGTTCGTCGAAGGTGCCCTATTTTCGCCGCAAATTCTCAAACCCTCTCGCTATGAAACGCATTGCATTTGCACTCGTCGCAGCCGCCACCTTGATGTTCGCGGGCTGCGCAAAGGAAGGCCCCGCCGGACCCGCTGGATCGGATGGAGCTGACGGAATCAACGGACAAGACGGCGCGGACGCCGGCTTCGAATTGTACGAAACGACCGTCGTCGTCGCCGACTGGCAAGGCGGGGTCTACACGGAATTCCCTGCACCGAACGTCACCGAGAGCATCTACAACCAAGGCATGGTGATGGTGTACATCCAGGACGAATTCGGTTACTGGAACCAAATCCCCAGCGCTTGGACCGACTTCGCCGGCTTCGCGTTCTTCTGGACCGCGGACACGGGCGGCATCGTGGGCTTGGACTACGACCCGACGTTGACCGTCGACACGGACTTCAACGTCCGCGTCGTGACCATGGAATTGCGCGACTACGAATTGCTCGACGAGGAGGACCTCGTGACGTTCGAGGCGTTGACAGACGCACTCGCGAAGTAAGCTTCGGTTTCGAACCGACTTGGAGGGCCGCTTCTTCGGAGGCGGCCCTTTTTCGTACCTAACTTGGCCGCCATGCGAGCTGTGATCCAACGGGCGGCCCGAGCGGCGGTCCACATCGACGGCGCCGTGCACGGCGCGATTGACAAGGGGCTGGTCGTGTTGCTCGGCGTGGAGCCGCGCGACACCGAGGCCGATGCCGAATGGCTGGCCGCCAAGGTGGTGGGCATGCGATTGTTTTCGGACGACGGGGGGAAGATGAATCTGGATTTGGCCCAAGCAGGCGGAAAGCTGCTGGTGATCAGCCAGTTCACCCTGCACGCCTCGTACAAAAAAGGCAACCGCCCGGGCTTCACCGGCGCCGCTCGCCCGGACCACGCCATTCCGCTTTACGAGCACTTCCTTAGCGCGTGCGAACGCCTGACCGGCGAACCGCCACAACGTGGGCGCTTCGGCGCGGACATGCAAGTGGAACTCATCAACGACGGCCCCGTCACGCTTTGCCTCGACACATGGAACAAGGAATGAACACGCGCCCTTTCGAACGCGGCGCGACCCCCGAAACCAGCCTCCGCGCGGCCCAAGCCCAAGTGGACGACTGGATCACCACGGTCGGCGTCCGGTACTTTTCGGAACTGACGAACCTCGCGGTGTTGACCGAAGAAGTCGGCGAGCTGGCTCGGCTGTTCGCCCGCCGCTTCGGCGACCAAAGCAGCAAGCCGTCGGACACCGGGCGCGAGGTCGCGGACGAATTGGCGGACATCCTGTGGGTGGTCTGCGCGTTGGCGAACCAAACCGGCGTCGACCTGACCGACGCGCTCGCCGCGAACGTGGCGAAGAAAACGGCGCGCGACGCGGACCGGCATCGCAACAACCCGAAACTGCAGCAACCGTGAGGCGCGCCTTGCTCCTCCTTGGATGCGCCGCGCTCGGCTGGGCGCACGCGCAAACCGGCGTGCCGTTCGAACTGGAGCGCCGGCCGGCCTCTCCGATGGCGGCCGTGACGACGCGGGATGCACTCGACGCGGCGAGTTGGACGGCGGGGATGCCCATTCGGGACCTCGGTCCGCGGGTGATGAGCGGGCGCGTGGTGGACCTTGCGGTGAAGCCGGGGGGCGCGGAATTTTACGTGGCGTACGCGACCGGCGGCGTGTTCCACACGGTGAACCACGGGACGAGCTTCGAGCCGGTCTTCGATCACGCGGCCACGACCGCCGTGGGGTGTGTGGCGGCCGATTGGGAGCGGGGGCGGCTGTTTGTGGGAACCGGGGAGGTAAACTCGTCCCGAAGTTCGTACGCGGGAAGCGGCCTGTATCGGAGCGACGACGCCGGCGCCACGTGGACGCGGTTGGGGCTGGGCGAAACGCACCACATCGGGCGCATCCGGTTGCATCCGGACGACCCGGATGTGATGTGGGTGGCGGCGGCCGGGCCGTTGTACAGCGAGAACACGACCGGGGGCATTTACCGGACGGAGGATGGCGGGGCGACGTGGGAGCGCGTGTTGGGGGGCGCTGCGGGCATTGATTTGGTGGTCGACCCGGCGGATCCGGACCGGCTGTTTGCCGCGCTGTGGGATCGGACGCGCCGGGCATGGGATTTCACGGAAGCGGGGCCGGCGAGCGGCGTGTTCGAGAGCCGCGACGGGGGGCGCACGTGGACGGATTTGACCCAGCGCGGGGGGCTTCCGGAGCGGCGGATGTTGGGGCGGATGGGGTTGGCCTGGAATGGCGAACGCCTCGTCATGCTGCTGGATGACCAAACCCCGCTGCCGCCCGAAGACCACGACGGCCTGGCGCCCGACGACCTCATCGGCATGAGCTCCCGCCGGTTCGCGCGGCTCGACACCGCGGAACTGCGCGGCTACTTCGACGAATTCGGCATCGACCTCCCGTTCGATTCCGTGCGCGACCTCATCGTCGGTGAGGCCCTGCCACCCGAAGTCCTGCGCGACTACGTGACCGACGGCAACCGGGCGCTCTTCGACGCGGGCGTGGTCGGCGCCTCCGTCTACACCTACGACGGCACGTGGCAGCGCACCCACGAGGAACCCTTGGAGGCGGTCTGCTACACCTACGGCTACTACTTCGGCCTGATGGAATGCGGCGCGAACGGCCACCTCTACATCGCCGGGGTGCCCCTTCTGAAATCCACGGACGGCGGCGCCACCTGGGAAGGCATCAACGCCCCCAACGTGCACGTCGACCACCACGCCCTGTGGGTGGACCCCGACAACCCGGACCACCTCATCAACGGCAACGACGGGGGCGTGAACATCAGCTGGGACGGCGGCGCGCACTGGACGAAGTGCAACCACACCTCCGTCGCCCAATGCTACGCCATCGAATTGGACGACGCGGAGCCGTACAACGTGTACGTGGGGTTGCAGGACAACGGGGTTTGGGTCGGCCCCTCGGATTACGAGGCGTCGATGCGCTGGCATTCGACGGGGCGCTACCCGTGGGAAGAACTCGGCGGCGGCGATGGGATGCAAATCGAGGTGGATCCGCGCAACCCCGACCGGGTCTTCTTCGGCTCGCAGTTCGGCTGGTATGAGCGGCTCGATCGAGCGACCGGGGAGCGCGTGGACATCCATCCGAAGCACGAACTCGGCGAGACGCCGCTGCGCTGGAATTGGCAAACGCCCATCCTCATCAGCCGGCACGCGCCCGACACGGTGTACATCGGGGCGAACCGGGTGTTCCGATCCGTGGATTCTGGAGCGAATTGGGAGGCCATCAGCGGGGACTTGACGCGGGGCGGGCGTCCCGGCGACGTGCCGTACGGCACGCTGACGTCCCTTCACGAAAGCCCGCGGGTGCGGGGTCGGTTGGCGGTCGGGTCGGACGACGGGCGGCTGCACGCATCGCTCGACGACGGGGCAACGTGGATCGAACGGACGCTGCCCGTGGATTCGTTTTGGGTGAGCGAAGTGCTGTGGAGCGAGCAGGCGGACGACCGGATGTACGTGGCCTTGAACGCTTACCGGTGGGACGATTTTACGGCGCACCTCTATCGCAGCGAGGATGCCGGGGCCTCTTGGGAGCGATTGGAAGGATTGCCCTTTGAGCCGGTGAACGCCGTATGCGAGGCGGGCGAGCACCTGTTCGTGGGAACGGACGGCGGGGTGTACGCGAGCTGGGACGGGGGGCGGACGTGGTCGGCGGCGCAGCCGGAGTTGCCGCGGGCGCCGGTGCACGATTTGGCGTTCCAACGACGGGAGCGCGAACTGGTCATCGGGACGCACGGGCGGTCGGTTTGGGCGTTGGAGCTCGGGCTGTTCGCGGAGCAGCCGGTGGTGGCGGATGGGGTGCAGTTGCTCGCGCCCGACACGTTGGCGCACCGAGAGGATTGGTCGCCGAGCGGCTGGCGGTGGGGCGAGCGGGAGCCGCGGACGGTGCAGACGTGGGCGTTCTTGCCGGAGGCGGGGGCCGCGGCTTTGACGGTGCGGGATGCCGCGGGTGACGTGGTGGTCACGGAGGCGTGGGCCGATCGGCCGCGCGGGTGGCAGCGGGTGGCGCTGCCGTTGGCAGGGACGGAATGGGCCGTCGGGGACTACACGTGGACGCTCACAGGACCCGATGGAACGGATTCCGAGGCGGTGCCGTGGGTCATGCGAAGCGAATAGCGTCGGGGACCAAGCACACCGGGATGGGGTCCATTTTGTGGCGGTTCGCCCGATGGAGGCGGGAGTAGATGGCGTGCACTTCGGCGGCGCGGCCCTTGAGGGTGGCGGGGTCGCCTGTGAACGCCATGGCGGCTTCGAGTTCGGGGTAGGTGGCGCCGATTTGGTCCTCGTCGGTGCGGTCGTCGCCCCACAGGCCGTCGGTCGGAGCGGCTTGCTGGATGGACTGCGGTACGCCGAGGTGGGCGCCGAGGGCGAAGACTTCCGTCTTGACGAGGTCGGCGATGGGACTGAGGTCCACGCCGCCGTCGCCGTACTTCGTGTAGAAGCCGACGCCGAAGTCCTCGACTTTGTTGCCGGTGCCGGCCACGAGGGAACGGCGCTCTTGGGCCAAGGTGTATAGGGCGGTCATGCGGAGCCGGGCGCGTGCGTTCGCCAGGGCGAGGAAGCGGGTGGCCTCGTCGGCGTGGGCGGGGACGGCGGCGGCGAGCGCGTCGAAGGTGGCCGTGAGGTCGACGCGGGTGCGGGTGAAATTCGGGTGGGTGGCCGCGAGGTGAGCGAGGTGCTCTTGGGCGCGGGACACTTGGGAGGGCGCTTGGTGGATGGGGAGCTCGACGCCGGTCACGGCGAGGCCGGTGCGGGCGCAGAGCGTGGAGGTCACGGCGGAGTCGATGCCCCCGGAAACGCCCACGACGAAGCCGGTGACGCCGGCGCGGGCGGCGTAATCGGCGAGCCAAGCGGTGATGTGGTCCGCCACCGCGGCGGAGTGGAAGGAGCGGGTGGCCATCAGAACATCACGCCGAAAGAGAGTTCGAGGAACCCGGTTTTGCCCTTCATTTCCTGCTCGAACGGGGCGCCGGTGGCCGTGCCCGTGCCGAAGCTTGCGCCGGACTCGTCAACGGGGAGTCCGGTGGAGTGCGTGCGCACGGTGGTTTGGTCTGCAAACTGGTTCGCCAAGCCCATGTTGTAGGCCAAGCCCGCACAAAACGCGGTCTTGCCCAACAGCGAGCGCTCGGCGCCCAGCCCCACGATGAGCGACGGCCGGAACAACCGCGTGGATGCGTCAAAATTCATGCGCTGTGGCTCCACGTCTTCACTCACCAAGAGGTCCCACGGCTCGCCTTGCGCTGCGCGACCCCAGGAGGCGGAGGCGGATTCGTCCACTTCAGCGCGCACGTTGAGGCCAAGGCCGACCCCGAACTGCCCGTAGTAGGTCGTGTACCCGATCTCCTTCGTGCGCATCTTGAACGTGAGCGGCACCTCAACGTACTGGTTCCGCACGTTCCATTCCACGGTGTTCACGGTCGACGTATCCGCCACGGCGAAGTGCTGGATGGTCGCGCCTGCGTGGAACACGTTGACGCCGGTTCCAATGGCGTAGGTGTCCGTGAATTTGTAGTCGAAAATGAACTTGTAGCCGAAGCGCAGCGCCGGGCTGACGGGCTCGTGCGCGTAGTCGCGGGAGATGCCGTGGCTGAGGTTGGGCGCGAGGGCGAGGCCCAAATGCACGTCCTTCTGTTGGCCCAGCGCCCCGGTGGTTTGGCCTAAAAGCAACACCGCCCACAGCGCGCTCAATCGTCGAATCTGTTTCATCTTTGCAGCCATCTGTTGGTCTCAAAACTAACGCACACCCCGAAGCGATGCACACCGATTACCATCCGTTACGAACAGGCGACCTCTCCATAACCAAGCGCATCGGGATGGTCCTCATCTTCCTCATCGCGTTCTCCATCGTTTATTGGCTTTCCAAGGACGGGAATCCGTGGGCGGTGGACCCTGCGGACGTGTCGCTGCCCGAGCCGTTCGAGGCGGTGGATGCGGTGGCGCCCGTGGCGGCGTTGCGCGACGTGCCGATCGCTCCGGACGAGGAGCGGTGGGACGCGTTGCGTGAAGCGTGGGGAGCGTTCGCGCAGCTCTACATCGAGGACGTGTTGCAGCTCGGGCCGGTCGATGCGGACACGACGTTCGCCGCACTGGTTCGGTTTGCGCAACACCCGGACATCGCCGCGACGTTCGCAGCCATCGACACGACGAGCGGACGCGCCACCGCCGCCGCTGCCGAGCAGCTGGAACGGTCGTTCAGGCGGTTTCACCACCATTTCCCGGAGGAACCGGTGCCGACGGTGGTGTGGATGAACAGCGCGTTCAACTACGCCGTGTTCCCGACGCCGGACCACTTGGCCGTCGGGCTCGACTGGTTCCTCGGCCGCGACCACCCCATCGTCGGCCGGCTCGCGCCGGAGGTGTTTCCCGGCTACTTGCGCGACCGGATGGACCCAGAATTCCTCGCGGCCGATGCGCTGCGCGGTTGGTTGCTCGTGCATTTCGCGGAGCGTTACCACCGGACGCAGACGTGCGCGGACGAGCTGCTGTTTTGGGGGAAGGTCCTGTTCGTGATGGACCAGTTGGCGCCGGAGTTGAACGACCGCTTGTGGATGGACTGGAGTGCAGACCAAATGGCCTGGGCGATGGAAAACGAGCGCGCGGTTTGGCTTGAACTCCAGCCGCAATCCATCCTGTTCGAGCGGGACTTCGGGCGGTACAACCGCTGGTTCGTGGAAGGCCCCTTCACCCGCGCAGCCGACATCCCGCAAAACAGCCCGGATCGGCTCGGCGCGTGGATGGGCTACCGCATCGTGGCCGACTACATGGCCGACCACCCCGAACTCAGCCTGCGCGACCTCCTCGAAACGAAGGACGTCACCCCCGTCCTCAAGGCCTACCGCCCCGACCGTTGACCTACCTTTGCACCATGGAAACTTCGAACATCCAGATCGTCGTCGAGAAGGACGAAAACAGCATCCCGGAACGCATCACGTGGAGCGCTGACGACCAAGGCATCGTCAACCGCGAAGCCCGGGCGCTGGCCCTCGGCCTGTGGGACGACGTGGACGGCATCCCCATGGGCCTCCAACTCTGGACGAAGAAAATGACCGTCGAGGAAATGCACGCCTTCACCGCGGGCACCTTGATGCAGCTCGCCGACACCTTCGAGCGCGCCACCTCCGACAAAGACCACGCCGACGCCATCCGCATGTTCACCAAGGAACTCGCGAAGCGGCTGCGCGTCCCCGGCGCCTAAAGTTCAAACGTGGCGTTCGTCGTCGCGATGAACTGCAACAATTCCTCCCGTCCGTCGCCCTCCACGCCGCTGGTCGCAAACACGGGCGGCATCCGGTGCCACTGCTTCAGCATCTCCGCCTCGTAACGCGGCATGAAGCTCGCCTTCTCCGTCAGGTTCAGCTTGTCAAGCTTCGTGAACACGAGGACAAAGGGCATGCTGTTCTCCCCCATCCACGCCATGAATTCCAGGTCGATTTTCTGCGGTTCGTGCCGCGCATCGACCAGCATCATCACGCACACGAGGTTCTTGCGCCCGAGCAGGTACTGCTCCGTCGTGCGCGCCCATTTCGTCCGGTCCTTCTTGCTCACCTTCGCGTAGCCAAACCCCGGCAAATCCACCAAATACCAGCTCTCCGCTGGCGTTTGCGGGTTGATGACGAAGTGGTTGATCAGCTGCGTCTTCCCCGGCGTGCCCGAGGTTTTCGCCAAATCCCGGCGGTTCACCAGCTTGTTGATGAGCGACGACTTCCCCACGTTCGACCGCCCGATGAACGCGTACTCCGGACGGTCCATCGGCGGGCACTCCCGCGGGTGCGCGCTGCTCTTGACGAATTCGGCTTGGATGTTCTCCATTACGCTTGCCCGATTCCGCGCGCCGCGTACCACTCGGACAGGAGGCGGTTGAATTCCTGCGGGTGCTCCATCATCGGCGCGTGCCCGCATTCATCGATCCAGAGCAAATCGCTGTCCGGGAACCCCGCGTGGAATTCCTCGGCCACTTCCGGCGGCGTGATTTGGTCGTTCTTCCCCCAAATCAAGCACACGGGCAAGTCCATGTGCGGCAGGTCCTTCGCCATGTTGTGGCGGATGGCCGACTTCGCGATGGCGAGGATGCGCAACACCTTTTCCCGGCTGTTCACCGCTTCGAAGCATTCGTCGACGAGCTCGTCGGTGGCGTGCACCGGATCGTAGAAGGTCACGGCGACTTTTTCGCGGATGAACGTTTTGTCCTCTCGACGGGGGAAGCTGTTGCCAAACGCGTTCTCGTACAACCCGCTGCTCGCCGTCAACGTCAACGAAGCCACCTTCTCCGGATGCTTCCGGGTGAAAATGAGTCCGACGTGCCCCCCGAGGCTGTTGCCGAGGAGGTGCACCCGGTCGAGCCCCATGGCTTCCACGAAACCGGCGATGTGGGCGGCAATGGATTTGGCACTGGTGCTCAAGAGCGGCAGCTCATAAATCGGAAGCATCGGAATGATGACGCGGAAGCGCTCGGAAAAATGCGTGCGCACCGCTTCGAAATTGCTCAGTGCTCCGAAGAGCCCGTGCAGCAGCACCAACGGCTCGCCGCTGCCGCTTTCCACGAACCGGTATTCCCCGAGCTCTTTGATTTCCGGTGTGTTCGTTGGTTCCATGTCGTCGCGTTTTCAGGCCAAATCGCACCGCGTGCAACCGACCCCGTGAACTGCAAAGGAAACGCAAAGGTCGCCTTCTTCCACCCCACCGCCCCACTCCGTTGCGCTGATTTGTTGATAACGTGTTGAAAGCCAAAACACCCCACTTTCCCCCACTTTCTCAAACCCGCGCCATTCCACGGTTTTGAACACACAACCCTTGATGACTTTTCCACAATGGGGGAGAAAGTGTCATATCGTGGGAGAAAGTGGGAAATCGTGAGTAATTTTGGTTTGAAGAACTCCCCCCATGCTCAATCTGCTCGGAGAATACACCTGTAAAGTCGATGCGAAAGGCCGCGTGTCTTTCCCATCGCGGCTGCGCAAGCAGCTCGACGGGGTGTTGCATCACGGGCTCGTGCTGAACCGGGACATCTTCGAAAAGTGCCTGGTGCTGTACCCGAAGCCCGAATGGGACAAGGTGAACGACGAGATGTCGAAGCTGAGCCGGTACAACCGGAAGCACCAGCAATTCCAACGGATGTTCATGAAGGGCGCCACTGCTGTCGAGCTGGATGGCGCGGGCCGGATCAGCCTCCCCGCCTTGTTGATGCAATACGCAGGCGTCGACGTGAAGGCAGACAACGAGATCATCATCTCGGGGCTGGGCGAGAAACTGGAGATTTGGAACAAAGCGGCGTACGAAGCGCAAGTACTCGGCGAAGACCTGGACTTCGGCGACCTCGCAGAAGACGTGCGGCGCGACATCGAACCGGAGGCGTGATGGAAGGAACGACCTACCACGTGCCCGTGATGCTCCAACCCTGCCTCGACGGGCTGGGCTTGGATGCGGCGTCCACAGCGACGCGCCACTGGGTGGACGTCACGTTCGGGGGAGGCGGCCACAGCCGGGCCATCCTCGAACAAATGGGCGCCAACGACCGGCTCTGGGCGTTCGACCAAGATCCCGACGCCCAAGCGAACGTCCCAGACGACGCCCGCTTCACGCTCATCCCCCAAAACTTTCGGTACGCGCGCAATTTCTTGCGCATGCACGGTGTGACCGAAGTGCATGGCCTGTTGGCGGATTTGGGCGTTTCATCGCACCAGTTTGACGCGGGTGAGCGCGGGTTTTCGACCCGAACCGATGCACCGTTGGACTTGCGCATGAACCCCAACGCGGGCGTTTCCGGGGCGGAGTGGGTGGCCAGCGCGACGGTCGAAGAACTGACGCGGGTCTTCCGTTTGTACGGAGAACTGAAGCGCCCCGATAAGGCGGCGTGGGCGCTGGTACAAGCCCGGGACACCGAACCCATCGCGACGACGGGCCGGCTCAAGCACGTGCTCGAACCCCTCGCGCCGCGCGGCAAGGAGAACAAATTCATGGCGCAGGTCTTTCAAGCCTTGCGCATCGAACTCAACGACGAACTCGGCGCCCTCCGAGAACTGCTCAAGCAGTGCACCGCGCTGTTGCCCGAAGGCGGGCGGCTCGTCGTCATGTCCTACCACAGCCTCGAAGACCGGCTCGTGAAGCACTTCGTGCGTTCCGGCAACTTCGACGACGAACTCGAGCGCGACTTGCGCGGTGCGCCTTTGGCCCCCTTCCGTCCCATCACGCGCAAGGCCGTGGTGGCGGACGACGCCGAACAGGCGGTCAACCCCCGCTCCCGGAGTGCCCGGTTGCGGATTGCTGAACGAACCGACTACACCCCGTCAGCATGAAGCGCCTGTTCCGCCGCAGTCAACCCGCGCCCCCCGTTCCCGAAACGCGCTCCACGAGCCACGCCACCTTCAGGACGCCCGACGAGGCGCCCGAAGTGGAAGTGCCCGAGACGGAAGCGCCCGCGCAGAAGCGCCCTTCGAGCGCTTGGGCAAACCAGGTGCGGGATTTGTTGAGCGGCGAGTTCCTCATCCGCGAAGGCGCCCTCGCCCAAGCCCCGTACCTGATCTTCGTCAGCTTCCTGCTCGTGCTCTACGTTTCGCTCGGCTACTATTACGAGCATTTGGAGCGCGAACGCCAATCCACCGAACGCCGGCTGGAAGAGTTGCGCGCGGAATTCAAGACCCTTCAAGCGGAATTCGAATCGCAGCTTCAACAAAGCCAAGTCGAACGAAGCATGGCGACCCTCGGGCTCATCCAATCCGTCGAAGCCCCCTACCTCATCGAAGTGCCCACCCCTGAATTCCGCGAGCCATGAGCGACCTCGATCGGAAATACGCGGTCCGCGCGTGGATTTTGTTCAGTGTGCTGCTGCTCATCGGCATCGGCATCTTCGGCAAAGTCATTTACATCCAAACGTACGAGTTCGAACGCTGGCAACAACAGGGCCAGTCGTTCACCGAACAGGTGCGCTCAATTCAGCCGAGCCGCGGCCAGATCTTCTCCACCAACGGCAGCGTCCTCGCCACCTCCGTTCCCGTTTACGAATTGCGCTGGGACAGCCAAGTGGATGGGCTCGACGCGCAGGCGTTGGGTGCGGCATTGGAGGATTTGGCCCAAGGCTTCGCGCGCATCATCGGCAAGCGCGATGCGGTCACCTACAAGGATCGCCTGCGGCGCGCTCGGCAAAGCGGCAACCGCTACCACCTCGTGGGCAACAAGCTGAGCTACCTGCAAATGAAGGAACTCAAGGAGCTGCCCTTCATCGAACGCGGGCGGCTGCGCAGCGGGTTCATGTTCATCCGGGAGGACAAACGCTTGAAGCCGTTTGGCGAGTTGGCTGCGCGGACCGTGGGCATCGACCGGGACAGCAACCGCGTGGGCCTGGAAGCGAGCTGGAATGCCGAGCTGCAGGGGGTCGAAGGCCAGCAGTTGCAGACGCGGGCCAGCGGGGGCGTTTGGATTCCCGCGACGGACGATTACGTGGTGGAACCCCAAAACGGGTACGACCTGGTCTCCACCATCGACATGCACCTGCAAGACGTGGCCTCGCGCGCCCTTGAAAAGCAACTCGTCAAGCAGAACGCGGCATGGGGCACGGTGGTCCTCATGGAAGTGGCCACCGGCCGCATCCGCGCCATCGCCAACCTGACCCGCCAAGGCGACGGGCTCGACCTCGGCGGCGCAGCCCCCCAGTACGCCGAATCCTACAACCACGCCATCGGCACCGCCGTAGAGCCCGGATCGACCTTCAAACTCGCCACGCTCATGGCCGCCCTCGAAGCCGGCGTCGCCCCCGAAACCGTTCTCTCCACGGGCAATGGCCGCATGGTGTTCCACGGCAAGGCCATGCACGACTCGAACCACGACCGCGGCGGGCACGGGGATTTGACTTTGGAAGAAGTCTTCGAAGTGAGTTCGAACATCGGCACGGCCTTGACCATCAAGCAGGCCTTCGACGCGGAGCCGCAAGCGTTCCTGGACGCGTTGAAGAACCTCGGCGTGACGGATCGAACGGGCATCCGGCTTGCGGGCGAGGCGGAACCGAAGGTCTACAGCGAAGTGGGCGAGGGCCGTTGGTCGGCGTTGAGTTTGACCCAGATGGCCATCGGCTACGAGGTGACCCAAACCCCGCTCCAAACCCTCGCCCTCGTGAACGCCGTAGCCAACGACGGCCGCGTCATGGAACCTCAACTCGTGGAAGCCCTGCTGAGCAACGGCCAAGTCGCCGATCGCTTCGAACCCCGCGTCCTGCGCGACGGCATTTGCAGCGAATCCACCCTCGCCACGTGCCGCCGCATGATGGAACGGGTCGCCGACCCCAACGGCAACGGCACGGCGAACGCCGTCTTCAAGAAAAGCCCGTACCGCGTGGCGGGCAAAACGGGCACGGCATGGATCGCTGGCCCCAACGGATACGACGGCCGCTACCGCGCCTCCTTCGCCGGCTATTTCCCCGCGGAAGCGCCGAAATACTCCTGCATCGTCGTCATCGCCGACACCCGCTCCGGCGTGTACTACGGCAGCACCATTGCCGGCCCCGTCTTCCAGGAACTCGCGGACAAGGTCTACGCCACCGACCCCACGTTGCACCCCGCCACCGAGGGCAACTTCGCGGAAACTCCGCACTTGCCCGGAGCCAAGGACGGCGCGAAGGCGGACCTGCTCACGCTGTACGATGCGTGGGGCGTGGCGTACCTCGAAACCGAGCGCCTCGGCGATTGGGCCCGAGCGACCACCCACCGCGACTCCGTCCTCGTCAGCCCCCTGCCCATCCCCGCATCAGCGGTGCCGGACGTGCGCGGCCTCGGCTTGCGCGATGCGCTGTACCTCTTGGAAAACGCCGGTTTGACCGTCACCACCGACGGAATCGGCACCGTCCGCCGCCAAAGCATCATCCCGGGAACCGCCCTGCGCCATGCCCGGACCATCCACCTCGAACTCTCATGAAACTCCTGAAAGACATCCTGTACGGTTGCCGCATAGCCGAAGTGAACGGGCCCACGCACGTGGCCGTCGAAGACGTCGCGTTCGACAGCCGCGCGGTGAAACCGTTTGGGGTGTTCGTTGCGGTGCCGGGCACGAAGGTGGACGGGCACGATTACATTCCGCAGGCCATCGAGCGGGGCGCCATCGCGGTGGTGGCCGAGCGCTTGCCGGAGGATCGCGCGGAGGGCGTGACGTACGTGCAGGTGCACGATGCGTCGAAGGCCTTGGGCCAAATCGCAGCCGGCTTCTACGACCACCCGAGCCGCGAAATGCGCGTCGTCGCGGTGACCGGAACGAACGGGAAGACCACCACCGTCACGCTGTTGCACCAGCTGTTTCGGGCTTTGGACCGAAAAACCGGCCTCCTCAGCACGGTCGAAAACCGCATCAACGACCAGGTCGTGCCCTCAACGCACACCACGCCGGATGCCGTGCAAATGCAGCGACTCTTCCGCCAAATGGTCGACGCGGGCTGCAAATTCTGCTTCATGGAAGCGAGCTCGCACAGCATCCACCAACACCGGCTTGCGGGCACGCACCTTGCCGGCGCGGTGTTCAGCAACATCACCCACGACCACCTTGACTACCACGGCACCTTCAACCACTACCTCGCCGCGAAGCGGGGCCTCTTTGACGGGCTGAGCAGCTCGGCGTTCGCGCTCATCAACCGCGACGACCGCCACGCGGACGACCTCGTGCTCGGCTGCAAAGGGCGGGTGCGCGACTACGCGGTGTCGGCGATGGCGGACTACCGGGCGCGCGTCGTTGAAAACACGCTGCAGGGGTTGCACCTGTTCATCGACGGACACGATTTGTATTCGCGGCTCATCGGTGGCTTCAACGCCTCGAACTTGCTCAGCGTGTACGCGGTGGCCCGGGAACTTGGGTTCGAAACGCTCGAAATCATGACCGCTCTATCCTTGCTCAAGCCGCCTCCCGGCCGGTTCGAACAGGTCGAGGTCGGCAACGGCGTGACGGCCGTGGTGGATTACGCCCACACGCCCGATGCGCTCGAAAACGTGCTGAAGACCATCGGTAGCTTCCGCGCCGGCGACACGCAAGTCATCACCGTCGTGGGCTGCGGCGGCGATCGGGACAAGACGAAGCGACCGGTCATGGCGCGGGCTGCGGCCGACTTGAGCGACCGGGTGTTCCTGACCTCGGACAACCCGCGCAGCGAAGAACCCGAAGCCATCCTCGCCGACATGCGCGCCGGGCTCGACCCGATTCAAGCGCGGAAGGCCATCAGCATTGCGGATCGCCGCGAGGCCATTCGAATGGCCGCCGCCGTGGCGCGCCCCGGAGACATCGTCCTCGTCGCGGGCAAGGGCCACGAAACGTACCAAGAAATCCAAGGCGTTCGCCATGACTTCGATGACCGCGCGGTCGTCGCGGAGGCGTTTGGCCTGAACAACGCCAACTCCTGAGATGCTGTACCACCTCTTCACCTGGCTGGACGAAGTGCACAACCTCCCCGGAGCGGGCCTGTTCCAATTCGTCTCTTTCCGCGCTGCGATGGCGCTGCTCACTTCGCTGCTCATCGGCATCGGCGTCGGGAAGCACATCATCCGGTGGCTGCAACTGAAGCAGGTCGGTGAAATCGTCCGCAACCTCGGCCTCGAAGGCCAGATGCAAAAGCAAGGCACCCCGACCATGGGCGGCCTCATCATCCTTGCGGCCATCCTCGTCCCCACCCTGCTGTTCGCCGACCTGACCAGCATCTACACCCAGCTCATGCTGCTGGTGACGGTTTGGCTTGGTGCCATCGGCTTCCTCGACGACTACATCAAGGTGTTCAAGCGGAACAAGGAAGGCCTCGCGGGCAAGTTCAAGGTGGTGGGCCAAATCGGCGTCGGCCTCATCCTCGGCGCCGTCATGTGGTGGCACCCGGACATCACCATCAAGGACCACGTGGACCGCACGACAACGGGCGAAACCGTCGCCATGACCGCGGTGGACGGGACGACCTTCGACGTGTTCAACCCCGACGGGGGCGATGTGGTTTGGGAAGCGAAGAAGTCGAGCACCACGACCATTCCGTTCGTGAAGCACAACGCCTTCGATTACGCGGCGCTCGTGGGGTGGATGGGCGATTGGGCGCTCGATTATGTTTGGGTCGTCTTCATCCTCATCGTCATCCTCGTGGTGACTGCGGTGTCGAACGGAGCGAACCTCACGGACGGCATCGACGGGCTCGCCACCGGAACGAGCGCCATCATCGGCATCGCCCTGGCGGTCCTCGCGTACGTCGGCTCCAACGCCATCATGAGCGGCTACCTGAACATCATGTTCATTCCCGGGTCGCAGGAACTGGTGGTGTTCATCGCGGCCTTCGTGGGCGCGTGCGTGGCGTTCCTTTGGTACAACGCGTTCCCGGCCCAGGTCTTCATGGGCGATACGGGCAGCCTGGCCCTCGGCGGCATCATCGCGGCGTTCGCCATCCTGATCCGGAAGGAACTGCTGATTCCGGTGCTCTGCGGCATCTTCCTCGTGGAGAACCTGAGCGTCGTGATGCAGGTGGCGTACTTCCGCCACACGCGCAAGAAATACGGGGAGGGCCGCCGGATTTTCCGGATGGCGCCGTTGCACCACCACTACCAAAAAATGGACCTGCCGGAGTCGAAAATCACGGCGCGTTTTTGGATTGTGGGCATCCTGCTCGCGGTCATCACCATCGTTACCCTGAAAGTCCGATGAACGCGGTGACCATCCTTGGGGGCGGCGAAAGCGGCGTGGGTTCGGCCTTGCTGGCGCGGGCGGTGGGCCGCGATGCGTGGGTGAGCGATGCGGGGACGCTGAAGCCGGCATTGCGCGGCGAGCTCGAGGCGGCGGGCATTCCCTTCGAGGAAGGGGGGCACGATGAGGCGCGGGTGTTGGCGAGCGAACTCGTGGTGAAGAGCCCGGGGATTCCGGAGAGCGCGCCCTTGGTGGTGGCGCTGAAGGAGCGCGGTGCGGAGGTCATCAGCGAAATCGAGTGGGCGAGCCGGTTTGCGGAGGGCCACGTCATCGGCATCACCGGGTCGAACGGCAAGACGACGACGACGGCGCTGACGGCGCACGTGCTGAGTGGGGAGGGGCTGGACGTGGCGTGCGTGGGGAACATCGGGCGCAGTTGGGCGCGCGACCTCGCCGAGCGGCGGGCTGCCGGCCAGCCGGATGCGACGCACCACGTGTCGAGGTCAGCAGCTTCCAACTCGATGGGTGCACCACCTTCCGCCCGGATACGGGCATCCTGCTGAACATCACGCCGGATCACCTCGACCGGTACGGATACGACCTGGGTCGCTACGCCGACGCGAAGTGGCGCCTGACCCAGTCCCAAACCGCCCACGACGTGTTGGTGCTGAACGCCTGGGACGAGCTGTCGCTCGAACGGTGGGCGGCGCCGGGCACCCGGGCGCGGGTCGTGGCCGTCAGCACCGAGCAGTCGGTGGACGCGCTGCGGGAGCGGTGGGGGGACCGCGTTTGGGGAGTCGCCGGTTTGGCCTCCTCCTCCCCCAATGAATTCGAAATCAACCTTCCACATACCAATCCATTTACCATGACCATCCACGAATTGGCCTTGCAGGGAAAGCACAACCTGCACAACAGCATGGCCGCCAGCGTCGCCGGCCGCGTCCTTGAATTGCGGAAAGACGGCATCCGCGACAGCCTCAGCCGCTTCGACGGCATTGAACACCGCATGGAAAGCGTGTCGACCGTCAACGGCATCCACTTCATCAACGACTCGAAGGCGACCAACGTGAACAGCACGTGGTTTGCGCTCGATAGCTTGACCGGACCGATTGTTTGGATCGCAGGCGGGGTGGACAAGGGCAACGATTACACGTCGTTGATGCACCTGGTGGAAGGCAAGGTGGACCACCTCATTTGCCTCGGGAAGGACAACGCCAAATTGCACGCCGCCTTCGCCGACCGCGTGACGAGCGTATCGGATGTGGCCACGGCTGCTGCCGCGGTGGAGCGGGCCTACGGCCTCGCCATGCCCGGCATGACCGTGTTGCTCTCCCCCGCGTGTGCGAGCTTCGACTTGTTCGGCAGCTACGAGGAGCGAGGACGGGCGTTCAAGGCAGCGGTGCGCGCACTGTAATCGAGCGGCTCGTGGCGACGGAAATCACCCCCTTGCCGCAAGGCAACTGGGTCCAACAACTCATGCGACGCGCCGAAGGCGATCGGGGGATCTGGATGGTCACCCTGATCCTGTTCGGCATCTCCCTCATCACGGTGTACAGCGCCGGGGCATACCTCGTGCACAAGAATTCCGGGGGGTCGCTGCCGCTGTTGGGCAAGCACGCGTTCATGCTGGCCATCGGACTCGGAGCCGTGTTTTTCGTGCACCGCATGCCGATTCGCGTGTTCGCGCGGGCCTCGTCGGTGCTCGTCTGGGTCGCCATCGCACTGCTGTTGCTCACGCTCCTCATCGGCGTGGAAATCAACGATGCCAAACGCTGGATGCGCATCCCCGGAATCGGCATCACCGTCCAAACCTCGGACTTCGCCAAGGTCATGCTCATCACCTACGTGGCGCGCATGCTCCACCGCAACCAGCACAAACTCCACGACTTCAAGCGCGGCGTGCAGCCCATCATCGTGCCCATCGCGCTGGTGTGCTTGCTCATCCTGCCGGCGGATTTGTCCACGGCGGCGCTCATCGGCTTGGTGGCGGTGACGATGCTCTTTGTGGGCGGCGTGCCGTTCAAGCACCTGATCCGGCTTGCGGCCGCAGGGGCTGCCTTGCTGGGAGCGGGGCTTGCGGCGGCCACCGCACTGCCGAACCTCTTTCCGCGGTTGAGCACGTGGAAGAACCGGATCGCGTCGTTCGCGGACGGCGACGGTGAGCTGTTGGACCAAATCCGTTACGCGCAAATTGCCATCTCCCGCGGCGGGTTGACGCCTTCCGGTCCCGGCACGGGCGCGGCGCGGAACTTCGTTCCCGAATCGTACTCCGACATGATCTTTGCCTCCATCGTGGAAGATTGGGGGGCCTTGCTTGGAGGGGGCGGGTTGGTCATTTTGTTTTTGATGTTCTTCTACCGCACGCTCCGGGCGGCGCGGAAGTGTCCGATTCGATTTGGTTCGCTGCTGGCGTTTGGTTTGGGAATGAGCATCACCTTCCAAGCCCTGACGAATATGGCCGTGGCGGTGCGCATCTTTCCGACCACGGGCCAGCCCATTCCCATCGTGTCCTACGGCGGCACGAGCATCTTATTCAATTCACTGGCCATCGGCATGATCCTGGCCGTTTCCCGCACCCGCAAGGCCTCCGAGCCCAACGCGGACGAATGACTTCCGCATGGTGAAACTCGAACGCATCATCATTTCCGGCGGAGGCACGGGGGGGCACATCCACCCCGCCCTCGCCATCGCCGACGAAATCCGCCGCCGGCACCCGGATTGCGCCATCCAGTTCGTGGGGGCGCTCGGGCGCATGGAGATGGAAAAGGTGCCCGCGGCGGGGTACCCCATTGAGGGGTTGTGGATTTCGGGGGTGGACCGGAGCTGGAAGAGCAGGCGGAATTTGGCCTTTCCCTTCAAATTGGTGAGCAGCCTGTGGAAAGCGGGCGGGTTGTTGCGGAAATACCGGCCGCAGGTGGCAATCGGCGTGGGGGGATTCGCCTCCGGGCCGCTGCTCCATCGCGCCGCGCGGAAGGGCATCCCCACGCTCATTCAAGAACAGAACTCCTTTCCCGGCATCACGAACCGCATCCTCGCGGGCCACGTGCAGCGCATTTGTGCGGGATTCCCTGGGCTGGATCGGTGGTTTCCGGCCGAGCGCATCGTGTTAACGGGCAATCCGTTGAGGCAACACGTGGTGGACAGCGTGAGCCGCGGAGACGATCCGGCCGCGGCGCGTACCGCGTTGGGGCTGCAGCCCGATCGGCCCGTGGTGTTCGTGATGGGCGGGAGCCTCGGCGCCGCTTCCATGAACGCCGCCGTGCGAGCGATCGTTGAAGGCGCCGAAAGCCTGCCCTACCAAATCCTCTGGCAGTGCGGCGCCCGTTACGCGGCCGAATCGGAAGCCTGGGCGAAGGGGCGGGAGGGCGTGGTGTGCAAAGGATTCATCGACCGCATGGACCTCGCCTACGCGGCGGCGGACGTCATCGCCAGCCGAGCGGGGGCGATGTCGTTGGCGGAATTGGCCTTGGTGGGCAAGCCGGCCATCCTCGTGCCCTCGCCCGTGGTGGCCGAAGATCACCAAACCCGCAACGCGCGATCCTTGAGCGATCGAGGCGGCGCGGTGCTCCTCGAAGACCGCTTCGTCGTGGAGCAGCTCGGTGCGGTGGTGCGCGATTTGTTGGCCTCGCCCGAACGCGGAGCGGCCATGCGGGAGGAATTGCGGGCGGCGGCGCGGCCGGATGCGGCAGCGCGGGTAGTGGACGAAATCGAAGCCCTCATCGCCCATTCATGAGCTCGCGCATCGACCTCAGCGCTCCCGGCCGCGCGTTTTTCCTCGGCATCGGCGGCATCGGCATGAGTGCCCTTGCGCGCTACCTGAAGTCCGAGGGCTGGCACGTTGCCGGGTACGACCGCACGGCAACGCCATTGACGAACGCGCTGGTGGACGAGGGCATTGCGGTTTCGCACGACCCGACCCCGGGAGCGTTCCCGAGCGGTTGGAACGCGGCGGAGGTGCTGTGCGTATACACGCCCGCGGTGCCGATGGATTTGGCCTTGCGCATGCACCTCGAAGCAAGCGGAACCCTGCACAAACGCAGCGCCCTCCTCGGAGCCATCACGCGGAACCACCCGACCCTCGGGGTGGCCGGGACCCACGGAAAAACGACGACCACGACCCTCCTCGCCCACCTCCTCGCCGACCGGTGCAACGCCTTCCTCGGGGGACTGGCCGCGGCAACGGGCAGCAACCTGCACCTCACCCCGGAAGCCGCGTGGACCGTGGTTGAAGCCGATGAATTCGACCGGAGCTTCTTGCACCTGCACCCCACGCACGCCGTGGTGACGAGCTTGGACTTGGATCACTTGGACATCTACGGCGACGCCGAGCAGTTCATCGCTGGATTTCAGTCGTTTACAAGCCAAATCCAGCGCACCCTTCTCCTCCACCACTCCCTGACCGGACGCCTCCACCCCCCCGTCCCGGTGACCCCCTACGGCATCGACGCGGGTGCACTGCGGGCGACCCACGTGGAGCGGCACGGGGCGCAAACGCGGTTCACCTTGGTCCGTCCAGACGGTCCGGAAGTGGCGGACCTCGTGCTGCCCATGCCCGGGCTGCACAACCTGGAAAACGCGGTGGCGGCATGCGGCCTGGCCCTTGAAGCAGGGCTCGAACCCGCCGAACTGCGCGCACGGCTCGCGGCATTCCAAGGCGTGCACCGCCGATTCCAGTACCACCTCCGCGGACCTGAAACCGTGTACATCGACGACTACGCGCACCACCCGGAAGAACTGCGCTGCGCACTCGAGGCGGCGCGTTCGGCCCATCCAGACAAACCGCTGACGGGCATCTTCCAGCCCCACCTGTTCTCGCGCACCCGCGACCACCTCGACGGGTTTGCGCAGGTGCTTTCCACGCTCGACGCCCTGATCCTGATGCCCATTTACCCCGCTCGGGAAGCACCGATTCCAGGTGTGGATTCACAATCGTTATTTGATAAGATATCCGGGCCGGTCAAAGAACTCGCGCCTGCAGAACGGATATTCGATTGTTTGAAAGGGATGCCGCGCGATGTGGTTTTGACCTTGGGCGCGGGCGACATTGACCGATTGGTTAATCCGTTGACTCAATGGCTGTTGAACGCATCGGGCAAGCCCTCAACTGACACAAACGCATGAAACTCCGTCGCATCCTTCACGTCAGCCTTTCCGTGCTGCTGCTCAGCGGCTCCGTTGTGCTCGTGGGCTTTGCGCGCGTGGAGCGGGAGGGCCTGCGCTACGTGGATTTGGCGGTGGCCGTGGAAGAAGTGGACGGCATGTACCTCGTCGATGGCGAGAGCGTTCGGAATGCCATCGCGGTCCACGACTCGATCCGCGGGACGTTTTATGCCGACGTTTCCCTCGCGGAAGTGGAGTCGTGGGTGCGGGAAGCGTTGCCCGCTGTGCGCGACGTGGAAGTGTATCCTGGGCTCGATCGGACGTTGCACGTGCACGTGACCCAACGTCGGCCGGTGGCCCGGTGGCACCGCGGCGGAAGCGCCGCCGACGTGTACTTCGACGAAGCGGGTGAAACGATGCCCTTGAGTTCCGTGTTCACGGCGCGGGTTCCCGTGATCCATGCCGAGACCGAAGAGGAAGCGGATTTGGGCTTTGCCTTCGCCGAGCGGTTGGTGCAATCGGCGCAATGGCGGGCCTTCACCGACGGACTGGTCGTCCGAGGAGCGACTGTGGAGCTCCTTCCCCGCCTCGGTGGGGCGCGGATTGAGCTGGGGGATTTGGCCCACCTCAGCCAAAACCTGATGCACCTCGATGCCTTCTACCGCGAGCAAATTGCCCGCGGCAACCTGAACGACTACAAAAAAATCTCGCTGAAATACGAAGGTCAAATCGTTGCTCAGCGTCACTACTGAACCCCATCAACATGCCCACAAACCCCAACGTCGGCCCCAACGACATCATCGTCGGATTGGACATCGGTACTACGAAAATTGCCTGCTTCGTCGGCCAGCTCAACGAGCACGGCAAGGTGGTCATCCTCGGCTCGGGCCGGAGTGAATCGCTCGGCGTCAAGCGCGGCGTGGTTTCCAACATCCAGCAAACGGTCGATAGCATCCGCCGCGCAGTGGACGAAGCGGAGCGGAACTCGGGGGTCACCATCAAGCGCGTGAACGTGGGCATCGCGGGGCAACACATCCGCAGCCACCAACGCAACGGGATGATCACCCGAAGCAACGGACTGCAGGAAATCAGCCAAGCGGACATCGATTTGCTCATCAAGCAACAAAAGGACTACGTGAATGCTCCCGGGGAGGAAATCATTCACGTGATGCCGCAAGAGTATACGGTCGACGGGGAGCCCGGCATCAAGGAGCCCATCGGCATGAACGGCATCCGCTTGGAAGCCATGTTCCACGTCATCACGGGGCAGGTCAACGCCATTTCGAACATCTTCCGGTGCATCGACATTGCGGAATTGGAGGTGGACCAACTCATCCTTGAGCCGTTGGCTTCTTCGGCCGCCGTCCTGCACGAAGACGAGCTCGAAGCGGGAGTGGCGTTGGTGGACATCGGCGGCGGAACGACCGACATCGCCATTTTCCAGGACCACGTCATCCGCCACACCGCGGTCATCGCCATGGGGGGCAACATCGTGACTGAGGACATTCGGAAGGGCTGTTCGATCATGGTCCGGCAGGCGGAGAAGCTGAAACAAACGTTTGGCTCGGCCATTGCCACGAAGATGAAGGACAACGAAATCGTCTGCATCCCCGGATTGCGCGGCCGTCCACCCCGCGAAATCAGCCGCCGCAACCTCGCGGCCATCATCGAAGCCCGCATGATGGAAATCATCGAGCTCATCCATTACGAAATCAAGAACTCCGGGCACGAAGCGGACCTCGTAGGAGGCATCGTGCTCACCGGTGGCGGGGCCTTGTTGAAGCACGTCGCCCAGCTGTTCGAATACCACACCGGCATTTCCTGCCGCACGGGCTATCCGAACGAACACCTCGCCGAACTGCCCGACGAAACCCTGACGTCGCCCTCCTTCTCGACGGGCGTGGGTTTGGTCTTAAAAGGTTACGAAGAAAGCGAGAAGGTCACGGAACCCTCGGTGCTCGAAGAAGAAAAGCAACCGGAAGAGCACAGCCCCGACCTCGGCTTCAAGAGCCGCTTCATGTCCAAAATCAAGGACTTCTTTGAGGCGGATGACGACATCATTGAATGAATCCAACGAACATGAGCATTTCACAAAAACCCATCAAGGTCATCGGAGTCGGTGGCGGAGGATCCAACGCCGTGAACACGATGCACGAACGCGGCATCCAAGGCGTGGACTTCATCGTATGCAACACGGACGCGCAAGCCCTCGACGCGAGCCCCGTCGAACAGAAAATTCAGCTCGGTAAAACCCTGACCGAAGGTCAAGGCGCGGGATCGCAGCCAGAAGTCGGCCGAAACGCGGCCATTGAGAGCATCGACGAAATCAAGGACCTGCTCAACCAAGGCACCCGCATGGTGTTCGTCACGGCGGGCATGGGCGGCGGTACGGGAACCGGAGCGGCCCCCATCATCGCGAAAGCGGCGAAAGAATTGGGCATCTTGACGGTGGGCATCGTCACCATTCCGTTCAAGTTCGAAGGGCGCCGGCGTTCGGATCAAGCGAAGATGGGCCTCGAAGAAATGCGGAACGCCGTCGATACCCTGCTCATCATTCGCAACGACAAGTTGCGCGAGTTGTACAGCGGCTTGACCATCCGGGAGGCGTTCACGAATGCGGATGAGGTGCTGTGCACTGCGGCGAAAGGAATTGCCGAGGTCATCACGTTGACGGGCGAAATCAACGTCGACATGAACGACGTCAACACCGTCATGCGCGAATCCGGCCGGGCCATCATGGGTTCGGGAAAGGCTTCTGGCGAGGGCCGGGCCGAGAAGGCGGTCCGCGAGGCACTCGAATCGCCGTTGCTGAACGACCACGACATCACGGGAGCGCGCTATGTGTTGCTCAACATCACATTCAGCAAGGACGAAATCCTGCTGGACGAGGCCATGGAAATCACCGATTACATCCAGGATGCTGCTGGCCAAAGCGCGGAAGTCATTTGGGGTTATGGCATCGACGCCAACCTGGGCGAGGACATCTCGGTGACGGTCATTGCGACCGGCTTCCAAGGCCTCGATGACGGCGACCTACCGAAGGAGGAGACGAAGCATTGGCTCGGAAGCGGCATGCCCCCTCAAGCGCAGGCCGAACCGGTCGCACCCGCACCCCAACCGAAGCAGCAGGAGCGCCTGCACGAATGGAACGCTCCGTTGAATCGCGCGGCCATGGACGAAGCGCCGCAACCGCCGGTCACGCGCCCGGATGAGGAAAACGCATTGAACTGGGAATTGAAGGAAGTCCCGAGCGCACCCGCTCCGGAGAAAACCCCGACCCTGTTCTCAGCACCTGAACCGGAAAGCCCGACGGAAACCACCGTTCGCCTCACCCTGAACATGGAGGAAACGGAAAACGAAGAGCACCACCCCGCACCACCGCCTTCGGAGCCGGTGAATGAACCTCCGAGCGACACCACCCAATTCATCATCCACCACGTCAACAGCGATGCACCCGATGTGCGGTCGCACCAACTGGCAACGGACACCCAGGAACGTCAAATGGACCGCACACGGCGTTTGGCTGCACTCAACAAACGACTGAAGACGCCTGGTGAATTGAAGGCCCTCGAAGACGAGCCGGCCTACCGCCGCCGCCAAATTCAACTGGACGACGTACCCCCATCCAACGCACGGACCCTCTCCAACTTGACCCTTCATGCTGAAGAGGACGAGGAAGGCAACACGTTCACGACCTTCACCCCCAACGGATTCCTCTCCGATCAAGTCGACTGACATGTCCATTTACGCCACCATATCAGAAGGCATCAAGGATGCCATGCGGGCAAAAGACCGCGACCGTTTGGCCGCGTTGCGCGACATCAAGAGCAAACTCATGCTCGAGGCCGCCAAAGACGGCAGCAGCGGTGAAGACATCCCCGACGCCACCGCCATGGGCATCCTGAGTAAACTGTACAAGCAGCGCATGGAAACGGCTGAACTCTACGATGGGCAGGGCCGAGCCGACCTCGCAGAGGAAGAACGGGCACAAGCCTCCGTCATCGAGGCCTTCCTGCCCACGGCGCTCACCGAGGCTCAAATCGTAGCCAAGGTGGAAGCCATCATCGCCGAAACCGGAGCCAGCAGCATGGCCGACATGGGCAAGGTGATGGGCCTGGCATCGGCCGCGATGGCCGGTCAGGCCGATGGCAAGGTCATTTCCGGCATCGTGCGAGCGAAGCTTAACTGAGCTGCTCATGTTGAAAAGGGGCCACTTCGGTCCCTTTTCCATTTCTCCGCTATTTAGATGTTGATACAACAAAGACATTCGCTAGTTTTGCGCCATGCATTTGGAAACGGCACTCCAAACGGACAAGTTCCGCAATGCACAGCACAAACTGATGCTGTACATCATGCACACCCGTAGCGTGATTCATCTGGAGCAAAAGCGGCGCCTCGTGCCTTGGGGCATCACGCCAGAGCAGTACAATGTCCTGCGCATTTTGCGTGGTCAGGGCAACCAACCCATGGCGCTCAATGACCTAACTTGCCGCATGATTGACCCCGCTAGCAATGCGTCCCGATTGGTGGAAAAGTTGCGAGCGAAAGGGCTCGTCACGCGAAAAGCGGCTCGGCAAGATCGGCGGCGCGTGGACGTGGCGCTGACGCCGGCGGGACTGCATTGCGTGGAATCGGCGACTCCGGAATTGCTCGAGGTGGAATTGTGGTTTGAAGAGGCGGTGCCCGCTGATTTGGCCCAACAACTCAACCTGGCCTTCGACGCTTTTCACACCAAACGACTTGAAACTGAAATCCTTTAAACAACCGTACACATGAACAAATTTATGATCCTCGCTGCCTCTACAGCGCTCGTGCTCGCCGCATGCGGCGACGCTCCCGCCCCCAGCGAAACCGAAGCACCGGCAGCCGCTGCCACCGAAACCATCACCCCTGCGGTGAAAACCTTGGCCGATGGCGACTACACGATCGCGGCTGATGCGAGTGAAATTGTTTGGATTGGCCGCAAGGTTACGGGAGAGCACCGCGGAAACATTTCCATTGCAAACGGTTCTTTCCGCGTGACGGAGGGCGCCATCAGCGGTGGCACCATCACCATGGACATGGCATCGATGACCAACACCGACTTGGACGCCGAAACCGGTGCGAAGTTGCTCGGACACCTGCACAGCGATGACTTTTTCAGCACGGCGAACTTCCCGACCGCCACGTTTGAAATCAACAGCTTCACGCCTTCGGAAATCGGCGGCACGGTGAAGGGCATGTTGACCATCAAGGGCATCACGCAGCCCCAGAGCTTCGAAGTGACGGCGAACAACACCGATGGCAGCATGGACATCCGCGGCATGATGAAAGTGGACCGCACCGCGTTCGACATCAAGTACGGTTCGGGCTCGTTCTTCGAAAACTTGGGCGACAAAGCCATCGACGACACGTTCGAATTGGGCTTCTTCATCAAGGCGAACAGCTGATTTTCCTCCCTCTTTTTTGAACGCCCTGCCGCATCCCGCGGTGGGGCTTTTTTGTGGGCAAGGGATTAGCTTTGCACCATGCGCTGGACGAATCACTTTGAGCACCCGGGGGATAACCGGTACACCGTGTTCACCTTTCCCGACGAAGGGGAGGCGGAGGCGTTTCGTTCGCGGTTGGAAGCGTTGGGGATTGCTTACGAGGCCCACGTGGACGCGGAGGAGCAAGAGCCGTACTTGTTCGCTGTGAGCAAGCGGAATTTTCGGGAGGCCCTGCATGAGAACCACCTCATCAAGGCGAAGACGCGGACGAAATTCATTCCCGTGGCGGGGTTGCGTTGGGCGCTGCTCATCGGGACGTCGGTGGTGGTGGCCTTGGCGGTGTTGGGGGCGTTTCGGTCGGTGCGGGCGCAGGGGTGGGAATTGGCGGTGGAGGCCGGGGTGTTACCGGCCGTGGAGGCGCTGGGGATGGCGCCGATTGCTGCGGTTGCGGACAGTTTGGGCGAGCCGTATTTGGGGGCGAATTGGGTGCCGACCGGGGGGGCGCGCTTTGCGGTGCGGATCGTGCGGCCGTTGAACGCGTCGTGGCGAGTGGCGACGGGGTTGACGGTGCAGCGGGTGGGGGCGGATTGGGATTTGGCCTTCGAAGACGTCGATGGGCTGGGCAATCGGACGGGCCAAATCGTCGACGCCTCCCTCCGACTGCGCGGCGTCCGTTACCGCCTACCGGTGCTCGCCACCACCTCCGTGCGGTTAACGAATGCGCAGCGACTGCTCGCCGGCGCAGGCCTCGGCCTCGATTTCACCCCCTCCGATGTCTTCACGACGGGAAGCCTCCTCATCGACACGGCTTACCACGACTTTCGGGTGGCCGAAAACCGCACCCGGCTTTGGAACGTGCCGCTCATCGCCGAATTGGGCTGGGCCATCCGCCCGGACGGGAACAGCGGGTGGAACCCGGATCAACCGAGCACCCGCGCCATCCGCGGGCTCTATGTGGGACTTCATTGGTCCCGCGAACTCTTCAGAACCCGGTGGGGCGAAGCGATTTGGGAACACCAACTGAGCGAGCAGACGACTCGGCTTTGGATGGGTCCGACGGCGGTGGCCTTCGTGGTGCGGTTGACGTTGTCCTGAATCACTCTGGACAAGTGGTCGCAAAGGACTCGAGCAAATCGAGGAGGTCGGCGATGCCCACGAAGTTGTCCCCGTTCACATCCGCGGGGCAGGCATCGTTGGGGATGCACGTGGACGTCTCTGCATCCCAAATGGTCCCTTCACCACACGAAATCGGGGTGGCCCCGAAGACACACGATCCGTCATCCGCGAGCGCCAATGGGCTGAAATTCAATGCCGCCTCATACGTGCACCCTGAAGTGGAGGCATCGCACGGGCCCTCGAAGCAAATCCATTCCGAGCTCCCCTCCTGGATGATCAGCGAACTGTTCGCCGGCAGGTTATAAAAGACATCGGACTGACCGGTCGGCCACGTGACCACAAGGGAATCCGCCACCTCCGCCGCTCCCAAGCCGAAATGCTGCCACCGGCTTCCTTGCGTCAAATACGACTCCCCGCTCTTCGACAGGCGGTACAGCACATCCCCGTCCAAATACAGCCGGAACTTCACCCCGATGGCGTCCCGGTTGGAGACCACCCCTTCTCCCTTGATCCGGAGGTAGTGGTTGTCGTTGGGCGTGGCAAAATAAACCGACGCCTCCCCCCCGATGGGGCACGACACCAAGTCCTGAAACCCATCCCCGTTCACGTCCGTCGCCGCAACGCTGAACGCGTGTTCGGCAGAGAGACCGGAATTCTCAATGGCACTCCACTCCCCGTCAACGAACGCAAACATCGAATCCGGAATCTGCTCGATGTCGGTGAGGATGTCCGGATAGTCCGTATACAGCGAGGTCCCTGTGGCGATGTGAAGTTCCTGCCAACCGTCGTTGTCCCAGTCGACCCACGTTCCCGACCAGCAGGTGTGCCAAATGTCGAAGACCTCCGAGCCCAAGTCCTCGAAGTTGCCCGTGCCGTCATTCGTCAACAACGTGTTTTCATTCTGGAGACCCGCTACGAAAACGTCCAGCGCCCCGTCCCGGTTGTAATCGCCGATGCCCGAGCACATCGCGTTGATGCCGATGTCCAAACCCCGCTCCTCTGCTGCATTGACGAACGTCCCGTCGCCTTGGTTCTCGTAATACAAATTGAGGTAAAAGTGTCGATCGCGGATGACATACAAATCGAGGAGGCCGTCTTCATTGAAATCCGTCCACTCTCCGATGAACGACTGCTTGATGTCTTGTCCCATTCCCGCCGTGAACGTGGTTTCCGTGAACGTACCGTCCCCGTTGTTGGCGTACAGCTCATTGAAGAACTCCATCATCGTGGCGTTGTAATTCGCCACGAACAAGTCCAAATCCCCATCGTTGTCGTAATCCGCAAACGACGCCGAATAACTCTTCCGGTTCTCCGTGTTCAGCCCCGAATCCTCCGAAATGTCCGTGAAACCCGCCTCGCCGTCGTTTCGCCAAAGCCGATTGGACGCCAACCGGTTCGTGATGAAGAGGTCTTGGTCCCCGTCGTTGTCCAGGTCCACCCACGAAACGGATTTCGCGTCCGCACCCGAGTTGTCAATGCCCAGGTTCGCCAGCTGAAAGCCTCCCTGACCGTTGCCTGCAAAAAAGTGCATGATGCCATCGTGGTGGCAAAAAGACAAATCGTCGATTCCGTCTCCAGTGAAGTCCACCACGCTCACCCCGAGGCCCAAGTAGCCATCGGTGTGGTCCGTGTACAACCCCAACTCCTCCGAAACATTGACGTATTGTGCCCACCCCATTGCGGGAAAGGAACCCATCAAAAAAAACAGGAAAATGCGCATTGATGCCATGACTCTTCTTCTCGTTGAGTCACTGTGTCGGCATTCCGTGCAGAAGAACGAATATATTAAATCATCGTCATCAAACCATGTAGGAACCGTTGTTTATATCGATTCCTTGACCGGTCATGGAATGCTGCGCACCGCTCATCAGCCAAACCACAAGCTCCGCCACCTCCTCCGGCTGGCTGATGCGGCCCGTGGGCAAAAGCTGCGACTGAACCCCCAGTTCCTCCTCGTAGCTCCGGCCGGACTGATCGGCCATGGCCTGAATGCTGTTGCGCGCCATGTCGGTCTCCACCCACCCGGGACAAATCGCGTTGACGAGCACCCCCGAATGCGACCACTCGGTCGCCCACGACCGCACCAACCCCAGCAGTCCGGTCTTGCTCGCCACATAGGCCGCCTGCCCAGGCACCCCAAAGCGCGCCAACACCGAGGAAGTCACCACCACATGCCGCGGTCCGATCGATGCAGCAGCATCCAGGAAAGGCTTGCACGCCTCCACCGTCACGTACGTCCCGGTGAGGTTGGTGCGGATGATCTCCTCCCATCGATCCCCCTCGCCGTCCGCAAATCGGTTGGGTCCTCCCACGCCGGCATTGGCAAACACCCCCACGAGCGGAAACGCCGCCAACCCCAACTTCTCACTCCCTAAAAACACCTTCCACGCCTCGCGATCCGCCACGTCCTGAGCATGAACGATCGCCTCCCCTTCGCACTTCGAAGCAGACTCCTCCAACGGTTCCCTCCTGCGACCGATGAGCACGACGCGGGTTGACGGAAGTCGGCTCAACGCTACGGCGGCTGCCGAACCGATTCCAGATCCCGCGCCGGTGATGATGATGGTATGCATGCCACGAAGGTAAGGGTGACCACAGGCACGACAAGTGCGCCCGGACGCCCCGTAACTTTGTCGAAAAAACATGCGACACAACCTCAGCGACGCCACCGCCCTCATCCGCGACCGCCGAAGCATCCAACCCGAACGCTTCTCGAGCCGCAAAGTCCATCGCGAACAAATCGAACTCATGCTCACAAACGCCACTTGGGCTCCCACCCATGGGATGACCCAGCCCTGGCGCTTCACCGTGTACGTGGGAGACGGCATGCAACGCATCGGTCCGAAACTCTCCGAGTGGTACCAGCAATTCGCTGGCGAATCCTTCTCACAGTCCAAATTCGACAAGCTCAAACTGCGTGGAGAACGCGTATCGGCCATGATCGCAGTCGGAATGGAGCCCGACCCCAACGGCCGCATCAAAGAAGTCGAAGAAATCGAAGCGGTGGCTTGCGCCGTCCAAAACCTTCACCTCACCGCCACTGCATACGGAATCGGCGGATTCTGGTCCTCCCCGGGCTTCATCTACCGCCCGGAGGTCCGCGATTTCGTCGGCCTGAGTGAACATGGGAAACTCCTCGGCCTGTTCTACCTCGGGTACCCCGAAGGCGAATGGCCCATCAGCCACCGAAAGCCCTTGGAGTACGTCACCACTTGGCTCGAAGCCTGAACTCAGATTCGGCACGAAGAAGGCGGGCACTTGCCCGCCTTTTTCATGCACAAAAAAGGGCCGCTCCTCGGAGCGGCCCTTTCCATTTCAAAGTCGGTGCGCTTATTCGCAGACCGTACCGAATGCACCCAAGAACGCGAGCAAGTCAGCCGTCGAAACAGAGCCGTCCTCGTTCAAGTCAGCCGGGCAAGGGTTCGCGAAATCGAATTCGCAAGAACCATCATCCGATGCAGCGGTCTCGTCGTAGTTCGTCGCACCGGGGTAGGTGCAACCACCACAACCGAAGAATTCACAGACATCATCCGTTGGGATGTTCACTGCTGCGTCGTAGTTGCAAGCGCAGAGGATTGAGCAGCCCTCGATGCAGTTGTTGCCGCCTACACTGAAGTAGGTTGCACCTTGAACCGCACCAGACAGCGTACCGCCGTACACTCCCAACAAGTCCCAAGAGACTTCGCTCGCGAACGAACCACCGCCACAAGAGACCGTGTAGCAACCATCAGGCAAGCAACCCACAGCAACCGCCGAAGAACCGCTGCTGAATCCAGCCGTTTGGATGACGTTGCCATCGAGGTCCGAAATCGTCAAGACGTTTCCGTTCCATCCGTCACCGAATGAATCGTACATCTGGATCGTGATGCAGTTCTCCGTGCAGCAAGAACCATCGTCAATGGTGAATTCTGGACCGTCGTAGAAGCAGTTCTCAGGATCCGTGCAACCTGCACACGTCACGTACTCACACGTTCCGTTCTCCACCCAATCAGGAGCGATGCCGTCGAAGTTGCATGCGAAGTCGTCCGTGCAACCGCACTCGAAGTCACCGATGGTGAAGGCGTATTCGAACGTCGTCGCGTTGTCAGCAGCCGTGTAGCCAGCTTCTGCAACAACGGTTCCGTTCACCGTCAATGCCCATGATTGCTCTTCTGACCAAATATCAGCCGTCGTGAAGACCAGGAAGTAGCAACCGTCAGACAAGCACTGCGTGTCGATGCCGTACTCTGCGCCTTGGTAGTTGTCTTCGTCCACTTGGTAGAGGGCTTCTTCGAGGGTACCTGAAGCGTAGACGTTGCCATCCATGTCTTGGATCTCGTAACCACCCATCGAGCCGTCGTTTCCACCCGACCATCCGTCACCGAATGCGTCGAACATCTCGATGACCACTGCCGTTTGCGTCTCATCCGAGCAAGCGCAAGAAGTGAAGTCGCACTCGTCTTCGAGGTTTGCAAGCGGGTTGTAGTTGCAAGCAATGTCGACCATGCAGCCGTAGATGGCTTCTTCGCATGACATCTCGATTTGGTAAGAACCGTTGTTACTGAGGTCGGTTCCAACATACACGAAGTAGGTCACGCCCGGCTCAGAAACGAAGTTCAATGAAGCGTCGTCTTCATCGAAGAATCCACAGCCATCGAAGCTCGTTTGGCTCACTGCTGCAGAACCATCGATCTGCGTGGTGCACTCCAACAAGTCACAAGAAGTCACAGATTCAGCTGTGAAGAGCTGCAACTGCGTGTCGAGGATCGATCCGCACGTGTTGATGTTGTGGAGTTCGCCCGTTCCTTGGAACGTGAACCACACACCGCCCGGAGGCGTGCCACCGCAAGAAACAGCGAACGTGGTGCAGCCAGTCTGTGAACCACAGCCCGCAGTGTTGCGGTAAACGCGAACCGTTTCCGTCGTCGTAGCAACGTACTCCACTTCACCTCCCATGCCTGCAGCGAGGACCGCAGTGCCCGTGCTGTTGGCAACGGTCAACATGTAGTCTGGGTTCGAAGAAACGAACGTGTAGGTGTTGCCAGCAGTCAAGTTCACATTGCTGTACTCACCAGCGTAACCACAGGTCGTGATGTTCTGGAACGTGCCCGTGCATGACGGGTTGAATGTTGCAGAAGGATACAAGCCGAAACCAGCCGTTAAGCAACCTTCAAAATCCATGTCACCACCGCCGCAGACCGGGAGGTCATCTTCGGTAGCTCCACCCATGGAGTAAACTTCATATCCACCATTGCAAGGCAAGGTGATGGCATCAGTGCACAAGTCATTCGACGGAACCACGTCAGTGTAGTCGCACGAACCATCGTCCTCTGTGGCTTGCTCATCGTAGTTCGTTGCAGCCGTGTCCATGCAGCCGAGGTAAACCCCCGTGGTGCTGAAGCTGAACGTACCGCACTCACCTGGATCGGTGGTACCGACGAGGAAGTAGTAATCCGTGTTCGGGATCAAGTCCGTGATGGCAGAAATGCTACCTGCGCACTGACCGGTTACGTTGCAACCTGCAATGCCTCCACCAGCGAAGACCGTTGAAGTCGCCACTTCGTCGCAGTTCGTGGCAGCGTAGTAGATGGACAAGCTGACTGCCGCGCCATCACCATTCTGCAAATCGAAGTCGAACGAATCGAAATCGCCCGAGTTGAACGTGAACCAAACACCGTAGGTGCTCGCACCGCTCAACACACCCGCGCCGTAGTCAACGTTGCCCGCACTCCAAGCACCTTCTTGGTTCGTGCAGCACGTGCTGCCCGAGAACGCGATGCCGTTCAATTGCGGCAATGCACCAGCGCAGTCGTCGTTGAACGGAGTACCCGTCGTGCAGGCTTCCGTGCAGTTCACGCTGATTTGGAATTGGCCACCATCGCCAGCACCGAAGGCGCTCACGTGGATGTAGTACGTTTCTGCAACGTCCGTGACGATGGAAACACCTGCATGGCTGAAGCACGATTCGTCGTTTGACGCAACGGGGACGAGGTCACCGTTGGCATCCTCGACGAACACGTGGATCTGCGAATCGTTCAACTCGGTGCCATCAGCAAAACCAGCATTCGGCGTACCGCACAGGTCGATGAAGACTTGCTGCGTGCCGCTAGCATTGTACTGGTACCATGCACCGCCCTGGTTGATGGTGTGACCACCGAACAGCGTTCCAACGATGCCTTCAACGTCAGATGCATTGGCAACGGTTCCGTTGACGACTGAACCGCATTCCAAAGCAATCGCGTCTTCCACCGCGTTGTTCAACGGCGGGCAGATGCACGAACCGTCATCGATGGTTGCAGAAATGTCGTAGTTCCAGCAGTAAGGATCCGTGCAGCCCTCGAAGTCGCACAACTGGGTCAAACCGAAGTCGATGTTCGTCGTGCTGATGGCACCTGAACCTTCGAAGTAGGTCGTTCCGAATTGGTCAGACAACGTCACGCCGATTTCACCCACCGCAGCTCCACCGCCAGCAGAGAAGGTGTAGCAGCCCAGAGGCATGCAAACAAAGTCGACTGCGAGGTCACCGAGCTGCAAGCCCGCTTCGTCGTAGGTACCTTGAATCATTTCGTCCGTAGCGACGTCGGTCAGGAAGTACGCAGCGCCTTCCCATCCGTCGTTGCCCGAATCCGTCATTTCGATGTTGAACACGAACGTTCCCGGATCGCAGAACACGCAAGAACCTTCGCCTTGCATCGTTGCGTTGGGGTCGAAGTTGGCAGCCGACGTGTCCATGCAACCGACGCATGAGTAGTCACACGTTCCGTCGTCAATGCCAGCAATCTCGTCGTAGTTGCACGCCATGGTGTCCATGCAACCCACGTTGCACGCGGCTTGCCAAGAGATGCCTCCTGCGTAGGTCGCTGATGATGCGCACGAAACCGAACCGTCCGAATCGATGGCAACCGTAATGGTTCCTGAAGGAGCGAACACGAACGTGCCCGAGATGTCCAGGGCTCCAAATCCAGAATCGCCTGCGAAGAACAACAAGTTGTCCGCATTGATTTCGAGGCCGTCATAGATGTAAATCTGGTCGTAGTTGTTCTCGATCAAGCCTGAGGAAATCAAGAAGTACAAACCGTCGTTGCCTGAGGGAACACCGGTTTGCAAAACGATTTGCTGGGTGTTGCCGTAGTTGCCGTAGCAGAAGTTGCCTGACTGGTCGCAACCCAAGCACGATCCGTCATCTTCCGTTGCGAACGAATCGTAGGCGAAATCGTTGGGATCGGTGCAACCGAGGTACTGGCAAGAACCATCGTCTTCCGTAGAGAGCGAAGAGTAGTTCGAAGCGTTCGGGTCGGTGCAGCCGGGCTCGAAACAGAAATCAACGGTTTCAGAAGTGCCAAAGGCGCCACTGCCGTTGTAGAATGCCACGCCATTCGTGGAAAGGCTGTAGGGACCATCCCATCCGTCACCCCATGAATCGATGGCAGTGAAGCTGTAGCAAGCAGCATTCACGCAAATCGTTTCCGAGACGGTCGGGTACGGGAAAGAGTAAGGGTAGCCACCGCCGCTTGCGATCACGTTCCCATCGGCATCCGCCATTTCCCAAGAAACTTCCGGCATGTACGTGCCCGAAATGGTCCACACAACGGATTCCGTTGCGCAAGAACCATCGTCTTCATTGGCACATGAGTCGTAGTTGCAAGCCGTTGCGTCCATGCAACCCGGGATGGCGCAAGAGCCGTCGTCCGTGGTGGCATCGGGATCGTAGTTGCAAGACGATTCATCCGTGCAACCGCAACCTTCAGCAGGCAACGTCGTGAACGCGTAGTTCAACTGACCACCGGCCGGGCTTCCCTGACCGCCGGTGAAGCCAACGCCCGCCCCGATGGAGCCCATGACGAAGCCCGTATCCGCGGTGCGGTACACGATGGCCGTACCACCGTTCCATCCGTCACCGTAGCAATCGATGAAGACGAACGTGTATTGCGTTCCGGAAGCCAATTCGAAGGTGAACGTGCCTTCACCCGAACCTTCGGAACAGGTAGTGAATTGCTCTCCGACTTGGCCACCTGCTTGCGCAACGACCGATCCGTCAGGAGCTTCAACGCGCCAGCCTACCTCGGTAGCGAAGCCTGAGCCGCCGACGATGAGGGTATACTCATCAATCGACTCGCACTGGGCGTACGCGCCCGGTGCTGAGAGGAAATAAAGCGCGAACATCGCGAGGATGCCACAACACTTTGTCAGTTTGTTCAACATGGGATTTGGTTTTGGTAAGAATTCTACAGAATGGTTAGATCGAAGATTTCAAGGCGACACACGCCCGGAACGACTCGGCAGTAAAGCATAGTCGCAACAGGCGATTCAGGGTTGCCTCTACACGCACTTTCTCGTGACCCGCACGTTAAGATTTGCGAAGAGACGCGTTAAATGTAGCGAAGAGAAGTCGGAATCCCAACGTTTTTTGGGAGAAAAACTTTGTGTTCGGCCTGAAGTTTATCCCGGGACGAAATGGGATTCAGCGGAGGAATACGGAGTTTAACCCGTTGCTTATCAGCAATCCGGGAACTCAGCTCCACATGGTGGCATGCCAGCTTTCGCCGAAGGGCTGTATGCCGGACACTTCCCATCCGTTCTTGGTTTTGGCCAAGGAATTGACGACCAAACTCGCATCGTCCACGCGTCCCGCCTTCCGCATCGCCCAAAACGCGTGCATCGGCGTGCAGGCCCACTCCCCTTGTTCGTCCTCGTGCACCACCAGCATCCGATTGAACCAATCCACCCCAAGCTCCGCCCCCAAATGCCGCACCGCGTGGGTCATGGAATCGATGGAACACCCCGAAGCGGGCTCCACGGATTCGTCCACACTTATAATAAGCACCCGGCACCCCCAAAGCTTCCAACCGGACTTCAACGGCACCTGATGCGCAGCCCATCCCCGGACAAAGCCGTCCAGCTGTTCGGCCAGTTGCGCCGCCTCCGGTTCAGAGATCAGGCGATCCGCCACGTAAATCCACACCCGCGCCTCCGGACGCAAATCGTCCCACTGCCCCCCGGTGCGTTCCACTCCCTTCGCGATGGCTGTTGTCGTTTCCACGATTCAATGTTACGCAGGATTTCGCCTTTTCTCGCAACCGCGTGAATCGTTTCCGCGTATTCGAGGAGAATTAACGAAATTGCGGGCGCATGCCTGAACCCTCTTCGAACGCGCTCATCAATTGGAATGACCTGAGGCCCTATCTCAAGATGGCGGCCCAAAACTGGTGGCTGTTCATCTTGCTCGCCGCAACCGGCTACGTCATGGGCACCCTCATCACGAAGCGCCAACTGGACGTGCACAGCGCGACATCGGAAATCCTGCTCGAAAGCCAAGAGACCTTCGATTACCAAGCGCAAATGCTCGGAGCCATCGGCGCCCGAAGCCTGAGCAGCAACGTACCCAACCAGAGCCGCATCATTCGATCGTACGACCTCATCGGCCGAGTGGTGGACACGATGAACGAGCCGCTGGACTTCTTCTTTTTCGGCCGGTTGCGCACCACACAAGTGGAGGGATTCAGCCACTTGAACATTGAGGCCGACCCCGAGCTGTTTGCGACAGGTCTTTTAGGCCAAAACCTGGACCTCCGCATCGTCGGCCCCTCCGGCTACGAACTCACCTACGACAACCCCGCGGGCGAACGCGTCAAGGCACAATTCCCGTTCGGCGTCTGGACGGAGAGCGGTGATTTGGCCTTGAAAGTGAGCTTGAATCACCCTTCAGACCAGGTGCTCAGCGAAGCCAAATGGGACAGCATGCGGGAGCAACACCTCCGCATCCGCGCATTCAACCGCGACCAGCGCATCCAGCAATTCCGCAGCGCCCTCGCCGTAAAGGCCGTAGACCGAACGAGCATCCTGCAACTCGAAGCGTCGAGCACCTTGGCGTCGCGGCCCGCTGCCTTCCTCGACGCCCTGTCGCACATCTACATCGAATACACGCAGGAAGCCCGGTTCGAAGCGAGCCGCCGAACGGAGGAATTCATCGACCGGCAGCTCCAGGAGCTCACGTCCATGATGGACAGCCTGGAGCAACAGGTCGACCTGTTCAAAGCGGACAACGAAATCCTCGATTTGACCCGTGAGGAAACGGAGTTTTTCAACACGCTAATTACCATGGAGTCCCAGCTGCGCGAGTTGGACTTGCGGCTGGACGCCATGGGGTCGCTCCGCTCCTACCTTTCAGCGGGAACAGGGGAATTCGGCTTGCCTCCAACGACGTACTTGTTTTCGGAGGACCCGCTTTTGGTCCAGCAGGTCAACCAGCTCTTTACGTTGCGCTCGGAGCGCGCGAGCGCCCTCATTGACGTCACGGAGGACAGTTACCAAGTGCGGCGTTTGGACTCCTCGTTGAGTTCCACGCGATCGACCATCTCGAGGTACATCCGCGATACCGAGTTGGCCTTGCAGGATCAACGGTCCGATTTGCAACGCCAAATCACCAGCCTCGAAAGCCGCCTTCAAGGCCTGCCCGCCACCCAGCGCGACATCCTGAGCATGGAGCGCAAGCTGCAGGTCAACGAAGGCCTGTACATTTTCCTCCTCGAATCGAAGGCTTCCACCATCATTTCGCGCGCGGGCATTGCCCCGGAAGCGACCATCATCGAAGCCGCTCGCTACGACCGGGTCATTGGCCCCAACAAGAGCCGAACGGTGCTGACGTGGGCGGGCGGCGGGTTCGCTTTGGCCTTGCTCATCGCGCTCGTGCGCATGGCCTTCTTTGAGCGGATCCAAACCATCGTGGAATTGCGCGACTCCACGAACCTGCCTGTATTGGGCGGCATTCCGCACTATGACGACATCGAGGAGCACCCCTTGTCGATCATGAATGACAGCCGTTCGGCCGTGACGGAAGCGTTCCGAAGCTTGCGGGCAAACCTGCAGTACATGCTCACGCGCTCCGAGAGCAAGCTGCTGCTCATCAGTTCCTTGCACCCTGGAGAAGGCAAGAGCTTCACGGCCTCCAACCTCGCAGCCGTCCTCGCAAAGACGGGCAAGTCGGTGGCCCTCATTGACTTCGACATGCACAAGCCGAAGGTGCACAAAAACATGGGGCTGGACAACAAGAAAGGCCTTTCCACCGTGCTCATTGGGCGCGCCCAATTGGACGACGTGTTGCGCCCCGGACCGGTGGAAAACCTTTCCGTTTGCACAGCGGGACCCGTTCCCCCCAACGCTTCCGAATTGGTCATGGGCGATCGGATGCTGGAACTGTTGGAGGAACTTCGGTCTCGGTTCGACTTCATCTTGCTGGACACGCCGCCGATTTTGCTCATCAGCGACGCGCTCATCCTCATGCAGCATGTCGATGCCGGCTTGCTCGTGACGAACACGGAAAAGTCCTCCAAGCGGAGCATCAACCACCTTGAAAGCGTGTTGGCCCAAAACCAACTGTCGGCCTCCTTCATTCTGAACAACATCCGGATGAACCGGTGGCAACGGGTGTACAGCAAATACGCGTACAAGTACGGCTATGGGTACGGGTACGGCTACGGTTATGGATACGGCTATGGAAGCGGTGGCTATGTCGAACCGAGTGAAGAAGCGTAATTCCGCGGGCAACAATTCACCACTTTCAAGCGTCTATCCTTCGCGACCCTCCGTCGCGTGATTAACTTTGTGTGCATGAATCGTCCAGTAGCCGTTTTGCTGACTGCTCTTGCGCTTCTCCTGGGGAGCGCTCACTTGGCGTTGGGCCAATTGGACGTGAGCATGCAATGCGTTCAGGTCAACACCGCGGGAAATACGACGGTGGCGTGGACGCAGCCCGCGGACCCCGCGGGGTTGTTCTACCAATACGTGTTTCACCAATTTCCGGCCACCAATCCCGCGAACGTCTCGACGACGAACATGCCGAATTATGCGAACAATTCGGTGCTCGCGCCCAACGTCAACGGAAACCAAGGCCCGGTCTGCTACTTCGTCGTGACGCAATCGACCGATGGGAACAGCAGCGTTTCGGATACGATTTGCAACACGTTTCTCCTGGCTCAGCCCAGCTTGAATCCGGGGTTTGCGGATTTGACTTGGAACAGCCCGCGAATCGCCACGGGAGGCACGGGCGCGGACTTTGTGGTCCAGAAGTCCGACAACGCCGGGGGATGGATCGACTTGGGCTCGGTTGTAGACAATGGAGGAATGAACTCGTTTGAGTACGAGGTGGAGGCCTGCAGCGAAGTGCTCGAATTCCGGGTCATCCAACCCGATGCGACCTGGGGGTGCCAACACGAGTCGAACCGAGCCGGGAGTGAAATCAACGACGAATTGGACCCGGACGCCCCGGCTATTTCGGACATCGACGTGGATCCCGTGACGGGATTGGCGGTGCTGAATTGGACACCCAGTCCGGCGGCGGATTTGGCCGGGTACATCATCTACCTGTGCAGCGGCGGCTTGCAAGTGCCCATCGACACGATTTTCGACCCCAACGCGACGGCCTACACGAACCCCCTTTCGAACGCGCAATCGCTCATCGAGAGCTACAACGTGGCGGCGTTCGATTCCTGCTTCGTGGACGGCGCCCCCGACCCCGGTGCCGCAAATCCCTCGTGCGCTTCCACGCTGAGGATCATCGCTGAGCGGCAGCCGTGCTCGGATTTGGCCCTCATCGAATGGGCCGGAGCTTACGGCCTCGACGGCAACGTGGAATCGTACAGCATTCATGCGCAGCAAGCGTTGGACGACACCGCCACCAATTGGGGCGCGGCCGAACAGCTCGGAACCGTTCCCGCTGGAACGTACGAATTCGAGCACGAGGGCGCACAGCTCGGTTCCGTTTATCGGTACTGGGTGGAAGCCCATCACTCCACCGGGGCCAGTTCGCTTTCCAACTTGGCGGCGCTGGATTTCCAATACCCCGGTGCGCCTGCGTTCACGAACATTCTGCGGGCATCCGCCTTGGATTCATCGGGCGTCGAGGTGGTTGTGGACTTTGACCAATCGATGACGGAGCAACACCATTTCATCCTGGAACGCAAGCGCGCTGATCAACCGAACGCGCCGTTCTTGCGCATCGACGCCATGACCGCAGTCGGCGGGCTGAACGTCGCCTTCACCGACCTCGGTGCCCACAGCCAGGTGATGAGCTACACGTATCGGGTGCGGGTGGAGAACTTGTGCAACGACAGCGTGGACGTGAGCAACGAAGCGACCACGATGTTGCTCGATGGCACTGCGGACGAAGAGCAGTTGGTGAACACGTTGTTTTGGAATCCTTACGAGGAATTCCCGGGATCGGTCAGTTCGTATCGCATTTTCCGGTCGGAAAACGGTGGCACCCCGCAGCCGCTGGTGACCTTGCCCGCGTCCGTCACTGCCTACGAAGATGAAGTGGGCGAAACCGAATCTGCCAGCGGAGAATTCTGCTACCTCATCGAAGCGGTTGACAGCGCCCCAGGCCCCAATGGCGGAGTGAATTATGCGCTGTCGAACACCACGTGTTTGTCGTTGCCTCCGGTGATTTGGATTCCCAATGCCATCACCGTCGGCGGTTTCAACCCGGTTTTCAAGCCGGTGATTTCCTTTGCGGACTTGACCACCTTTCACATGGAAGTTTACAGCCGTTGGGGCGATGTGATTTTCGCGTCCGATGATGCGGATTGGGGGTGGGATGGCACGGTTGACGGCGCCGTTGTACAAGAAGGGGCTTATGGTTACACCCTTTGGATTCAAGACGGATCGGGCAAACAAACCATGCGCTCAGGGCTCGTCAACGTGTTGGTGGACGAGTGAAGCGGTGAACGGTCTGTTCAGAACCTTTCTCGACCAACCCACATCGCACCTCAATTTTCAATACCTTTGCCCGAATCTTCGCCAAAGGCGCTTGCGCGTCGGGCTGGGGGTTCACGAACTGGCTAGAGCGGCGCGACGCTGCAATTCGGGAACCGCTGTCCGAGCCCTGCGCTCGAAGCACGATGAACAACCGAATCCACGCCCATGAACTCCGATAAAATCCTCGGTGAAGGCCTGACGTACGACGACGTGCTGCTCGTCCCGGCCTACTCGGAAGTGCTCCCGCGCGACACGCGCCTCAACAGCCACTTCTCCCGCAACATTGAACTGAAGACGCCGGTGATTTCGGCGGCAATGGACACGGTGACCGGGAGCGCGATGGCCATTGCCATGGCGCGGCAAGGAGGCATCGGAGTCATCCACAAGAACATGACCATTGCCCAGCAGGCCGCCGAAGTGCGCCGGGTGAAACGCTCAGAAAACGGCATGATCCAGGATCCGGTCACGCTGCGCGAAGACGCCTTGGTCGGGGACGCCCTCACCATCATGCGGGAGCACCGCATCGGCGGCATTCCCGTGGTGGATGGGGAAGGCCGCTTGGCCGGCATCGTGACGAACCGGGATTTGCGGTTTGAGAAGGATCCGAAGCGGCCCATTGCGGAAGTGATGACGAAGGAGGGGTTGATCGTGACCGAGGATGGCGGGGATTTGGCCGGTGCAGAACAAATCCTGCGCGAGCACCGCATCGAGAAGCTGCCGGTGGTCGATCGCAACGGCTTGCTCGTCGGCCTCATCACCTACCGCGACATCATCAAGCTGAGCGAGTTCCCGAACTCCTGCAAGGACCAATACGGCCGCCTGCGCGTGGCCGCGGCCCTGGGTGTGACGCACGACACGATGGAACGGGCAGAAGCGCTTGTTGCGGCCAGCGTGGACGCGGTCATCATCGACACGGCCCACGGACACAGCAAGGGCGTGCTCCACGTCCTGGCCCAAGTCAAGGCCGCCTTCCCCACCGTGGACGTCGTCTGCGGCAACATCGCCACCGCCGCCGCGGCGAAGGCCCTCGTCGAAGCGGGAGCGGATGCGGTGAAAGTCGGCATCGGCCCGGGCTCCATTTGCACCACCCGCATCATCGCGGGCGTAGGAGTGCCCCAGTTGAAAGCGGTCATGGACGTGGCCGAAGCCTTGAAAGGCACCGGCGTTCCCGTCATCGCGGACGGAGGTATTCGGTTCACGGGCGACATCGTCAAGGCCATCGCCGGCGGCGGCCACACCGTCATGATCGGCTCGATGCTCGCAGGAACGGAAGAAAGCCCCGGCGAAACCATCATCTACGAAGGCCGCCGATTCAAGGCGTACCGCGGCATGGGATCGATGGAGGCCATGCAGCAGGGATCAAAGGACCGCTACTTCCAAGACGCCGAAGACGACATCAAAAAACTCGTCCCCGAAGGCATTTCCGGCCGCGTTCCTTACAAAGGCACCGTCCGTGAAGTCATGTACCAAGTCATCGGCGGCCTCCGCGCCGGCATGGGGTACTGCGGTGCTGCTGACATCCCCGCGCTGCAACAAGCCCAATTCGTCCGCATCACCAACGCGGGCATCAAGGAGAGCCACCCGCACGATGTCATGATCACCCGCGAAGCCCCGAATTATAGCATTCGCTAACGTTTCGGTTGGAAACGCCTGATTAATTTTGCTCCGATTTTTTTGGTCCGATTTGGGCCGCAACACCTGTTAGAACTGCGATGAAGAACATGACTTTTCGAGCTGCTGCCCTGACCTTGGGCGCGTGGATGGGGTGTGCAATCGGCTGGGCCCAAGGCCAAACCGTGCTCACCGTGGGACCCGAATCCGTCTCCGCTTCCGACTTCGAGCACATCTTCCTCAAGAACAACCGCGACGCGGCCGTCACCGAGGAGAGCCTCGACGAATACATGGAACTGTTCATCAACTTCAAGCTCAAGGTCCTCGAGGCCGAGGCGCGCGGCATGGACACGTCTGCCACGTTCAAGCGCGAATTGGACGGGTACCGGCAGCAGTTGGCTCGGCCGTATTTGACGGATTCGGAAGTGCTGGATGATTTGGTCCAAGAAGCGTTCGACCGGAAACAAACCGAAGTGCGCGCCCGGCACATCCTCATCTCGTGCGATGAAAACGCCAGCCCGACCGACACGGCGAACGCCTACCGCCGCATCAAGGTCCTGCGCGACCGCATCGCCGACGGCGCGGATTTCGTGTCCGTCGCTCGATCGAAGGGCGGATCCGACGACCCGAGCGCCGTGGAAAACGGCGGCGACCTCGGCTGGTTCACCGCCTTTCAAATGGTCTACCCGTTTGAAAGCGCGGCCTACACCACGCCGGTCGGTGAACTCAGCCCCATCATCCGCACACGTTACGGCTACCACATCCTCGAAATAACGGGGCGCCGCGAAGCCCGTGGGGAAGTCCATGCCGCCCACATCATGATCCGCACGCCGCAAGGCAAGGACCCCGGCGCGGTGACCCAAGCCCGTCGCCGCATCGAAGAAATCCACCGCATGCTCGAAGAGGGTGCGGATTGGAACGAGATGGCGATGAAGTACAGCGAGGACGTTTCGTCGGCCAGCAAGGGCGGGGAACTTCCCTGGTTTGGCACCGGCAAGATGGTCGAAGCGTTCGAAGACGCCGCCTTCGGCCTCGAAGAAAACGGCGCCATCTCTTCCCCATTCGAAACCGAATACGGTTGGCACATCGTGAAACGCCTTGAAGCGCGGGACCTGCCCACCTTTGAGGAATCGAAGCGCGAACTGGAAAAGAAAATCAGCCGGGATTCGCGGGCGGAGCGCACGCGCGATTCGTTTTTGGCCAAACTCAAAACGGAATACGCCTACACCGATTCGGAAAAGGAACTCAGCCAACTCGTCCGCGCGGCCGCCCGCGTCGACAGCGTCTTCTACGAAGGCCATCCCCTCCCCTCGACGAGCCGCGACAACCAAGTCCTCGTGTCCTTCGCCGGCCAAACCTGGAAGGTCGGGGACTTCATCGCTCACCTGAACACAACGAAAATCCGCAACCCCGAAGCCGGTGCTGCGGCCATCATCGCATCGAATTTCACCGCTTGGACGGAAAGCCTGCTGCTCGATTACGAGGACTCGCAACTCGAAGCGAAGCACGACGACTTCCGGCTCCTCATCGAAGAATACCACGACGGCATCCTGCTCTTTGAATTGACGGACCAAGAAGTGTGGTCGAAAGCCGTGCGCGACTCCGCAGGTCTCGAAGCCTTCCACGCGGAAAACGCCGACCGGTTCATGTGGGGTCCGCGGATGGAAATCGGCGTCTACACGTGCGCGAACGACGACGTCTTGAAGACGGTACGGAAAGCGCTGAAAAAAGGACGCGGCAGCCGCGAAGAAATGGCGGAAGCGAACGCGAAGTGGCTGGAGGAGAACGCCTTGGCGCTTCGCATGGAATTCGGCACCTTCGAATCGGGCGAGAACCACTGGGCGGACAGCGTGTTCGCGGCAGCGGTGAACGGCGCGACGGTGCTGGAATTCCCCGCAGGCGACGGCGCCACGGTCGTCGTGAACGTGATCAGCGCACGCGGCCCGGAACCGAAGCCGCTCGAGGCGTGCCGGGGTGCCGCCATCGCCGCCTACCAAGACGAGCTCGAAGCCCGCTGGATCGCCGAACTTCGGGCGAAGTACCCCATCGAGGTCAACACGTTGGTCCTTCACTCTTTGGCGGACTGACCGTGAAACCGGCGCACTTGCTGCTGGGGCTGCTCGGCGGCGCCTTGCTGTTCGGCTGCAGCGGGTGGGGAAGCGAGTCGCAGGCCGATGTGCCCGTGGCGGCGCAGGCGTACGACCGCATCCTGAGCTGGAGCGACTTGGAAGGCCAAATCCCGAACGACCTCGACGCCGAAGACAGCACCGCCCTCGCCACCCGCCTCATGGAAGGCTGGCTCCGGGAGCAGGTCATGCTGCACCAGGCGGAACGCGAGTTGGAGGCGGCCGATTTGGACTTCAGCAAGGAACTGGAAGCGTACAGAAATGCCCTCGTCATGCACCGCTTCGAGGAGCGGTATGTGGCGGAGCGGCTGAACGTCGAGGTGACCGAAGCGGAGGCGCGCGCGTTCTACGATGCGCAGTCCGCGCTGTTTCCCGTGAACGATTACGTGGTGCGCGCGCGGTTTTTGCACCTGCCGGCGGACGGACGGGATTTGGCCTCGGTCCAAAACCTGTTCCTCTCCATGGACAGCTCCCAGGTGGCGGTGCTCGAGGCCTGGTGCGTGGAAAACGGCGCGGTGTACAGCATCGACCCGGAAATTTGGTGGCTCCTCGACGACCTCGTCCATGAAGTGCCCCTGCAGCTCTACCGCCCGGAACGCCAAATCGCCGACCGCCGCCTCATCTCGTTCGAGCAAGACGGACGCCTGTACTGGCTGCAATTCCTCGAGCACTCCCTCAAGGACGCCCCCGCCCCCTTCGAACTCGTCCGCGAGCGCATCGAAGAACTCATCCTCCACGCCCGCCGAACGGAACTCCTGTCCACCTTGCAGGAACGGCTCCTCGAAAAAGCGCACGCGGAAGGGGCGATCCTGCGGTTGGAACCGCCTTTGCCTTAATTCACATCCCCGTGCGGAAGGCGCGGTGTATCTTCGTGCCCGTGAAAGCCTTTATTTCCTCCATCCGCGCCCTCCTCGTCGTGGGCGCAGTGTTCGCCACGCTGCCCGCGCTGGCGACCCTCGACAGCACGGATTTTCAGGTGCTTGACGCCGTGGTCGCGGTGGTCGGAGACGAGTTCGTGCTGCAATCCGACGTGGAGGCGCAGGCCTTCAGTGCGCGGGCGCAGGGCATGAGCGTGGACCGCAAGGCTGAGTGCCGGTTGTTGGAAGATTTGTTGTTCCAAAAACTGCTCGTCCACAACGCGAAGTTGGACAGCTTGGAAGTGACGGAGGCGGAAGTGATGGATGAACTGGATCGGCGTTTGGCCTATTACATTCGGCAATTCGGAAGCCTCGAGGCCTTCGAAAACGAGTACGGACGCAGCGTTGCTCAATGGAAATCGGAATTTGCAGACCCCTTGCGCGAACAGCTGCTCGCCTCGCGGATGCAAGGCAGCATCGACCAGCAAGTCCGTGCGACGCCCGCCGAAGTGCAGCAGGCCTATGCGGAGACCCCGCCGGACAGCCTGCCGCTGATTCCGGAAGCGCTGAGCTACAGCGAAATCGTTCTGCAGCCCGCCATCACCGAGGTGCAACGCGGCCAAACCCGCAGCGCGCTCGATTCCATCCGCACGCTCGTCGAGCAAGGCAAGCTCTCCATGACGCTCGCCGCGATGCGCCACTCGGAAGACCCCGGATCGAAATACAAGGGCGGGTGCTACGATGGGATTCGCCGGGGGGAGTTCGTGCCGGAATTCGAGGCGGCGGTGTTCGACACGCCCATCGGTGAGTTGTCGCCGGTGTTTTCGTCGGATTTTGGGTTCCACTTCGTGAAGCCGACCGAGCGCCGGGGCGAAGTGTTCAGCGCCTGCCACGTCCTGATGTCGCCGAAGGTGGATCCCGCTGCGCTCGATGCCCTCGAAGCCGAAATCGACACGTTGGCCGCACAATTGGGACGCGAGATGTGGGAATTTGCGGAAGCCGCGCAGCGGTTCTCCACGCGGGAAGAATCGAAAAACCAGCGCGGACAGGTGGTGAATCCACGGGACGGTTCAACGCGGTTTGGGGTGGACGAAATCGATCCCAACGTGTTCTTCCTGCTCGATAATTTGGCCGAGGGCGCGTGGTCGGAGCCCATTCTGATGGTGGACGAGGACGACAACGGCTACTGGGCGATGTACCGGATGGACCAGCGGTATCCGGCTCACCGGGCGAATCCGAAGGACGACTTCGGTTTGTTCCAATCCCAAGTGGAAGCGGAGCTGCGTGCGGAAAAAATGAACTCCTGGCTGCGCAGCCACATCGCTGAGACCTACGTGCGCATCGACCCGCCTTACGCCACGTGCCCGACGGAACACGATTGGAGCGGCATTTCGGCGAACAACTGATGAAACTGTCCATCGTCACGGTGGCCTACAACGCAGAAGCGACCATCGCTGCAGCGGTGGCTTCCGTGGTGGGACAACGGCAAACCGGGTTCGAACTGGAGTACATCGTGGTGGACGGCGCGTCCACCGACGGCACCCTGAAGGCGATCGAGCCGTGGACCCAACGCATCGCACACGTCATTTCTGAACCGGACGAAGGGCTGTACGACGCGATGAACAAGGGCTGGCAAGCCGCCACGGGAGATGCCGTGGCCTTCCTGAACAGCGATGACGTGTACGCTGATGACCGGGTGCTGGAGCGCGTGGCTGCGGCCTTCGTTCAGGGAGTGGAAGGCGTCTACGGCGACTTGGTGTACGTGGACGGCGAGCGGGTGACCCGGCGCTGGGTGAGCGGGACGTATGCGCCCGGGGCCTTCCGGCGCGGCTGGATGCCGCCGCATCCGACGTTTTTTGCACGGCGCGCAGCGTTCGAGCGGTGGGGCGGATTTCGGACCGACCTCCGGAGCGCGGCGGACTACGAATTGATGCTCCGGTTCATCCACCGCCACGGCCTCGTCCTCGGCTACGTCCCGCACGTCCTCGTTCGGATGCAGGTGGGCGGAGTGAGCAACGCGAATTGGCGGAACCGCCTGCGAGCAAACCGCGAGGACCGCTCGGCGTGGCGGCTGAATGGGCTGCGCATGCCTCCGTGGACCCCGCTGATGAAACCGTTGAGGAAGTTGGGGCAATTCCTGCCGTGGAACCGCTGAAGCGCGCTAAATTTGAGAACATGAAGTATGCATCGGATAAGGAGGCGCTCGACGCGCTGAAGGCCAAGCACGCGGCGCTGCTCGCGGAGGTGGGCAAGGTGATGGTCGGTCAGGAGCAGGTGATTCGGGAGGTGGTGACCGCGATTTTTGCGGGGGGCCACGTGCTGCTGGTGGGCGTTCCGGGTTTGGCCAAAACCCTGCTGGTCAACACCATCGCTCAAGCCCTCGGCCTCGATTTCAGCCGCATCCAGTTCACTCCGGACCTGATGCCGAGCGACATCGTCGGCTCGGAAATCCTCGACGAAAGCCGCCAATTCAAGTTCGTGAAGGGGCCGCTGTTCGCGAACATCGTGCTCGCTGACGAGATCAACCGGACGCCGCCGAAGACGCAATCCGCGCTGCTCGAAGCGATGCAGGAACGCAAGGTGACGGCCGCGGGCCACACCTACACCCTGCCCGCCCCCTTCTTCGTGCTCGCCACGCAGAACCCGATCGAGCAGGAAGGCACCTACCCCCTGCCGGAAGCCCAGCTCGACCGCTTCATGTTCAACACGTGGGTGGACTACCCGAGTTACGAGGAGGAACTGAACGTCGTGCGCGCCACGACGACCGACGCGACCACGGCCGTTCACCCCGTCGTGTCCGGGGAAGAAATCGCGTTCTTCCAGCAGCTCATCCGGAAAATGCCGGTGGCCGACAACGTCCTGGAATACGCCGTCGGCCTCGTCGCAAAAACGCGCCCGGGCCGCGAACGCGCCACCGACGTCGTGAACCGATTCCTCTCTTGGGGCGCTGGCCCGCGGGCGTCCCAGTACCTCATCATCGGCGCGAAGGTCAACGCCGCGCTCAACGGCAAGTACAGCCCTGACATCGAGGACGTCAAGGCGGTCGCCACCCCCATCTTGCGGCACCGCATCGTCCGGAACTACAAGGCGGAAGCCGAAGGCCAAAGCGTCGAAGCCATCATCGCCGGCTTGCTCTGACCTGAAGGCCGACCGTGGTTGCAATCGGAGGAATGCTTAACTTCCCTTCGATGATGAACCGCATTGCTTGGCTCGGAACCAGCCTGTTGCTGATTACAGCAGGGTGCAAACCGGAGGTCTTCACCTTCGAGGACAATCCCGTTCCGGGCTATTCGGGCATCCCGACGGTCCTGGTGAACAACTACGTCAACCGGGCGTACATCGACGGCATCGGCCGGGAGCCGACCGACGTCGAGTTGGACGAAGCGGTGGCTTTCCTCGAAACGGAGGGTTTGGTGATGGACGCGCGGCAGGCCGTGCTCGACTCGCTGCTGCGCGGGAGCGCGCCGACGATGGGCACCACGTTCCGGGGTGCCTATTTCGACAAGCTGTACAGCGATTTGAAGGCCCGGTTCATCGACGGGGCCTCGGAGGGCATCCTCCAGCAGTACCGCGGGAATTTTTTGTTCGCGGCGTACAACGACTCGCTGGGCGGGGATTTGCTGGGCTACGCGCTCAACACGGAGCGCGCGCAGCGGCTGGAGAACGTGATGCTCATCCGGACGCAGTTGCCACTGGACTCGATCGATTTGCGCGAGGCGACGTGGCGTTTGGCCTACAACGCCGTGTATGACCAAATCAACATGAACTCCTTCAACTTCATCAACGCGACGTTCGATGACTTTTTCCAGCGCTTCCCGACGGCGGCGGAGTTCGATGCGGCATATCCGAGCATCGAATCGAACCTCGGGAGCAGCCTGATGGGGCAACCGATTGCGGACAAACCGAGTTACTTGAGTGTGCTGACTTCCAATGCGGAATGGGACGAAGGGACGGTCCGGTGGGCCTACCGTTCGCTCCTGAGCCGGGAGCCGTCGGACGCGGAGTTGGTCGAGGGGTTGGCGGCGTTGGGCGTGGAATTGGATTTGGCGCGCGTGTACACCACCATCATGAAGACCGATGAATATGCAGGGTTCGATTAAGCTCCTGGCCGCCGTGGCGGTGATTGCGTTGGCGGCGTGCGAGCGGCCGACGGAGGCGCATTACGTCCTCGAGGATTATGGCGTGGAAGCGGCGAGCGCGGGGAAGGATCGGGCCAAATCCCCCGAGCAGTGGGTGTCCATCGTCTACACCAACCTCTTCCAAACCGGCCTCCCCGCGAACGACCAGTTCGACATCGCCGAGGTCTTCGAATCCATCGGCGACCAAGACGTGGCCCGCGAGGTCATCCTGAGCAACTTTTTCAACGAGGACGGCGTGATGTTGCCCTCGGCGGCGGAGATGCACGCGAATCCGGATGCCTTCATCGAGGAGACGTACATCCGGTTTTTTGTGCGGCAGCCGACCACCGCGGAGCGGACGTTCATGCGGGGGTTTCTCGCGGACAACCCGGAACTGACGCCGGAGTTGGTGTACTTGGCGTTTGGCTTGTCGGAAGAATACCAATACTACTGAGATGGCAGCGACAAACAACGTAAACCGCCGGGAATTTCTGAAGAAGGCGGGACTGGGCGCGGCCGGATTGGCGGTGGCGCCGTACATCTTGCCGAGCGGGCGGTTGTTCGCGCCGACGGGCATGCGGTCGAGCGAGCACGTGGTGATGGTGGCCTTTGCGGGCGGGGTGCGGCAGCAGGAATCGATTTTGCAGCGGTACGTGGAGGACAGCCAGGGCGAGCCCTATCCGGGGAACATCCTGTTCAACATGCTGAGCGGCGAGTCGCCCGTGGCGAAGATCGTCTTCGGCACCGGCAACAACGGGAACACGCCGATTCCGGCCATCCTCAACACGCCGCTCGACCAGCAAGGCACGGTCTTTCGGGAAGTGCAGGCGCTGAGCGCGGGCCACTACGGCGGGCTGAACTCGCTGGTGCAAGGGAGCACCGTGACGACGCAGGGGCTGAAGCAGCGCCCGGTGAACCCGACGATTTTTGAGTACTTGCGGCGGCACGGGGGGTATGGGGCGACGGATGTTTGGTTCGTGGGAAACGGCATCGGTGGCTCCACGCCCCTGCTGACCCACAGCGCCCACCCCGACTACGGCGCGAACTACGGCGGCAACTTCTTCGCGCCCACCGTGACCTTCGGCAGCGCAGGCCAAACCTACCTCGCCGACGCGAAAATCTACCACCCCGAATACGAGCTCGCACCGATGAACCGGCTGCGAACCTTCCTCGACTTGCAATTCCAGTCCCTCCTCGGCCAACAAGGAGCGGGCGGCCTCGGCAACAGCCAGGAAGAACGCGAGGACATCAAGGCCTTCATGGAAGCGATGTACGAAAAGGTCGAAAACGGCACCCTGCCCCTCCCGCCGGTCACCGACAACGGCGACCTCCTAACCGTGGCATTCGCCGTCGAAGTGCTGAAGTGGTTCAAGCCCAACTTCCTGATGGTCAACCTCGGGGCGGTGGACCAATGCCACTCGAACTTCAGCGGATACCTCGCCGCGCTCCACCGGGCGGACCACGCCGTGGGCTACCTGTGGAACGAAATCCAAACCAACATCCCGGGCATGGCGGGCACCACGACCCTCTTGACCACCCCGGAATGCGGGCGCAACCTCAACCCGAACAACATCATCGACTCGAACGAATGGCGGGCGTACGACCACAGCGACGCGAACTCGATGCGGGTTTGGACGCAGCTCGTGGGGCCGGACATTCCGGCGAACCATTCGGTCGGAGGCGAAGGCAATCCGGTGGGGCTCGTGAGCGACACGATGCTGACGGTGGCGGACTTGCTGGGCGTGAAACCGGAGGTCTTGAGCGCGGGGATGCTGGCGCCGGGGACCCAAAGCCTGCTCGAACAGCTATGAGGGGGTTCGTCGCTTTGCTGGTTGTTTTCGCGCTGGGCTGCAAGCCGGAGCCGCCGGAGAACCCGTACGACGAGGCGGGTTCGGTGGTGGGCATCATCGACGGCGAGTCGCCGCTGGTGGAGGGGTCGTTCGTTTGGCTTCACGAAAAGGTGTTCCAACCGACGTGTGCGAACTCAGGATGCCACGACGGGACCTTCGAGCCGCACTTCAGCACGGTGGGTTCGGCCTACAATTCGCTGGTGAACCACCCGGTCATCGCGAACGACGCGGCCGTGGGCTTCGCGGCGCGCGTGGTGCCGGGCGACCCGGCGGCCTCGTGGCTGATGACGCGGCTGACCGAGGACGTGCCCAACACGTCCGGGATGATGCCGCTTTCGCTGGAACCCGGGTCCGACTGGCCCGCGAACCGCCCCGCCTACCTCGACGCCCTCGAGGCGTGGATCGAAGCGGGCGCGCCCGATTTGAACGGCAACCTGCCCGTCACAGCCAACCTCGCGCCCCAAGTCAGCGGCTTCGGCGGCTTCCCAGCGGGCACCTTGCAAGACCCGTACTACCGCGATCCCGATGCGAATTACCAGCTCGTGGTCGAAGCCGCGCCCATTGACCTGTGGTTCGCGGTGAGCGACGATTCGACGGCCGTGGAGGACTTGCAGGTGGGGTTGCGGATGGCGGAAACGCTCGCGGATCTCGACCTCGCCATGCCCGCAGCCGCCGACTCCCCGTTGACGTTTGAGGCGGCGGATTTTGCCGGCGGCATGAGCACGTACGGGCACCGGGTGATGGTGGATTTGTCTGGAGCCGCATCGGGGTCTACGTTCTACTTGCGCCTCGACATCAGCGACGGTGTGAACGTGTTGGAAGTGCCCGCTGCGGGTGCCCAACCTTATTTCTTCCCCCTTTATTCCCTGTACATCCCATGAGGTGGTGGCCTGCCCTGTTGCTATTTCTTGCTTGCAAGGAAACCGTGGTGCCTGAGGCGCCGGAACTCAGTTTGGTCAGCGTGAACCCGACCACGGTCACAGCACATGCCCAACCCGTCGAGGTGGTGCTGCATTACCGCGATGCGCAAGGCGACATCGGGGAGGCGGATGCGGACGCCTACAGCCTGTGGATGCGCGATGCCCGGCTCACCGCGGACGACGGGTTTCACTTGCCGCCGATGACGCCGGTCGACCCCAACGGCGGTTACCTCGAGCTCGACATTTCGGGGGACCTCGTGGTCCAAGTGCCGCCGCTTTTCCTCCTCGAAGAAGGCCCGTTCGAAACGACCACGCTGACGTTTTTCTTGGAAGATCGGGCGGGGAACCGCTCGCCATCTGTGGTCACGGGCACCCTCACCATTCAAGACACCGTGCAATGAAGTGGATTTGGGCGGTGTTGATGCTGGGGTGGCTCGGGGCGCATGCCCAAGAGGAGTACACGGTGGCGGATGGAAGTTCGACGGAGTGCACGGGCATGTTGACGGACACGGGCGGCGCAGGGGACGATTACAGCGGCGAGGAGTTTTTCGTGTTCACGGTGGAATTGGGCGTCCCGATCCACATCACGTTCTTGTCGGATGTGTGCTTGGAGAGCCCGTTTGACGTGCTGGAAGTGTACGATGGGCCGCCGGCCACGGGCGTGCTCCTGGGCCAAATCACCGGCATCGACTACACCCCCGCCCCCCTCCTGGCCACCTCCGGCTTGGCGACCTTCATCTTCCAAAGCGACGTGAGCGTGAATTACTGCGGGTTCGAGTTGCTTTGGGAAGGCGACGCGCCTCCGCCGACGGCGCCGACGCTGACGGCGGACGAACCGGCGTGCGGAGACTTGGGGCTGACGTGGCACATCAATCCGTCGGTGCCGTGCGCGGCGTTCATTCCGGACTCAGTTGTGGTTTCGGGCGGCATCGCGGTCGGAGCGGCCGAACCCGTGTGCGAGGGCGACAGCGCGACGGGGTTCTTCCTGCCGTTCGTGGACGGGCCGCTCGAGGCGAATTGCACGTGGGACGTGACGTGGGGACTGGGGTTGACCGATGCGTGCGATTCGACGCACGTGTTCGAAGTGGCGGGCAGCGTGCTCGGGTCGGATTGCGCAGCGTCCGGGGCGTGGCTCGATCCGGTTTCGGCGGTTTGTGAAGGGGCGTGCGACACGTTGTGGTGGGCGCCGACGGGGTGCTTCGGGGCGAGTTGGGTGTGGACGGTGACGGCCGGGGGCACGGTGGTGGACACGCCGGATTCGGCTGGGATCGTGGTGTGTCCGGAGGAGCTTGTGACCGTGACGTTGGTGGCGACCGAGGATTCGACCGGGGCGGTGACGGCGTTCAGTTGGGAGGTCGGTGTGGAGGAGGTGACGTTGCTCACGGAACTGCCGCCGGCGCTCTGTGCTTCGGATCCGGTGGAACTGCTGGCCGTACCGGAAGGCGGGACGTGGTCGGGGGATGCCGTGCAAAGTGGCGGGTCGTGGTGGCTGGATGTATCGGGAGGGCTGGCTGAGGTGACGTACACGTCGCCGCTCGGGTGCGCGCTGGACACCGCCACGCAGGTCGTGTTCGTAGACGCGGGGGGGCCGTACGCTTCGTGCTTCGGGGCGCCGCCGTTTGAAGTCGATGGGACGGATGGGGTTTGGAGTGGGGCGGTGATTTCGCCGGGGGGGACCGTCATCACCGCGCTTGCGGGGACGCACGAACTGGTGTTGACGTATGAGGGGTGCGCGGACACGACGTTCGTTGAGATGGTGGAGGAGTTGCCGGCGATTCAGTTGGGATCGGTGTGCGCGAACGGCGAGGAGGTGGTGTTGCCGGTGGTGGCGGAGGCGGGGGTTTGGACGGGGCCGGGGTTGGTGGCGGGCGGGACGGCGTTCGATCCGTCGTTGGTGCCGGTGGGGGTGGCGGAATGGGCGTGTGAGCTGACGGGGTGTGCGCAGCCGGCCGTGGGGGAAGTGCTGGCCATTGAGGCTGCGCCCGATGCGACGGCTTGTCCGGCGGGGGATTTGGTGGAATTGGTTGGGGCAGCGCCGGCCGGTGGGGTTTGGAGCGGGCCGGGGGTGAGCACGACGGGGTGGTTCGATCCCGCGGTTGCGGGGGCGGGCGAGGTGACGTTGACGTATGCTGCGCCAAATGGGTGCGTGGCGGAAACGGTGGTGGTGAACGAGACGACTTCGGTGGCGCTGGACAGCCTGGCGACGTGCGGGACGGCGAGCCCGGTGGAGCTGGTGGGGCTGCCCGCGTGCGGGGTTTGGAGCGGACCGGGGGTGAGCGATGCGGGGTGCGTGGCGGCGTTCGACCCGGCAATTGCGGGCCCGGGGGAGTACGCGGTAACGTACGCCCTCAACGGGTGCTCGGCGGAACTGGCGGTGGTGGTGTGGCCGGGTAGTGTGGCGATTCCGGAGGTCGCGGTGTGCAGCACGACGGCGCCGGTGGAGTTGGCGCCCGATGATTTGCTGGAAGGCGGGGTTTGGGAAGGGGTCGGCGTGGATCCCGTCACCGGGGTGTTCACGCCGAGCGAAGGGTTGCCTTCCGGGGCGGTGACGTATGTGGCGCCGGGGGGCTGCATCAGTTCGGCGGTGCTGCAATCGGAACCGTGGCAGCAGGTCGAACCTGTGGGGGGCGTCGTGGACACGTTGTGCGCGGGGACGGTGTTCGACCCGGAATGGTCCACGGGAGAGGCCACGTGGACGTGGGCGGGCGAACCGGGTGCTGCGGTGTTGGTGGACACCTTGGTGCCCGCCGCGTATGCGGTGGAAGCCGTTTGGACCGGAACCTTCTGCACGAGTGACACGGCATTTGAAGTCGTCATTCCGGAGCCCCTTGAAGCCACAGTGAGCGTGGCGGACGACTTGATTTGTGCGGGCGAAATGGCCGAAGTGGCGTACGGAGCGGTGGGTGGCAATCCAGCGGTGCACAGTTGGGAGCTGACGGCGCCGCTGCCCTGGGTGCCCGATTCGAGCATGTGGTGGGTGGCTGAAGTGAGCGATGGGTGCGGGATTCCGGATGCGGATTCGGTTTGGGTCAACGTCATTCAAGCCGCTGGTTTGCAACTGAGTACACCGGACACCGCCTGCTTTGAAGGAGCGGCAGAGGTCCTCGGGTGGATCCTGCCGGAGGCACCGTGGGAATTGACGTGGGATACCACGGCGGTCGTGCCCGATGATGCGGCGAACGACACGACGTGGTGGGTACTGGACGCGGCAGCAGGCAGTTCGGTGCCGTGGACGGTGACGTGGCCCGAGGAGGGCTGCACCGGGAGCGGCGTGTTCGTGGTACCCGGGCATCCGGAGGTCACGGCGGACGTGAATTGGCCGGCGGATTGCGTGCCGTGGGATGCGCTGCCCGTTGGGCTCGCGATTGAGGGCGGGGGGGCGACGGACGTGGAGTGGTGGGTCCGGGAGCCGGGGACGGGCGTGGTTTTGGACCAAATCCAAGGGGAAACTGCCCTCTGGAATCCGCAACTTCCAGGCGAAGTGTTGGTGCAAGTCACGGCGAGCATCGACGGCGATTGCGCGGTCAGCGCGTCGAACACCGTGTGCGTGCTCTCGCCGCAACAGTGGTTCCTTGCGGACCGGTTTTCGCCGAACGGCGACGGCCTCAACGAGCACCTGGGCGTTCGGGGCCACCCGATGGACGCGTTCCGCATGCGCATCCTCAATCGCTGGGGCGAACTCGTCGCTGACCTGAACGCTCCGCAACCCGGTTGGGACGGGCAGTTCCGGGGAAGCCCCGCCCCCACCGGCGTCTACGTCGTGCAACTCGAAATGACCTTCACCGACGGCTCGACCGTCACAACCGAACGCCATGTCACGCTGGTTCGCTAACGTCCTCCTGCTGCTTGTCGCCGCCTCAGCGACTGCGCAAGACGCCCCGAGCTACTTGCTCCCGGGAAGGCTGGGCGCGGGAGCCACGCTTTGGGCCCACGACGCCGTCGTCGGCAAATGGCACGGCCAATCCACCGGCCTCGTCGACGTGCAATACGCCTCCTTGACCCTGCTCAGCGGCGCGGTCTGCACCACGAATCGCCTCGCCGGCAGTTGGACCCTCACCGACGCCGGCCTCAACACCCTCCTCGGCCGGCGGGGAGGTGGCCGCGGAACCTGGACGCTCATGGGCCAAATCGAAGACCACAACGAAGCCGATGTCCTCCAACGCACCCGCCTGACCTTCGCACTCGGCCGGTCCGTTGAGCTCAATCCGAGCTGGGAATTGCGGCTCGCGCTGCACGGCGGCAAGGGGTGGCGTCGGTGGATGGCGGACGGGATTTGGGACAGCCAATACCTGGCGAACCCCGTCGATCCGGCCAGTGCAGCGTCCGGAGAAATCGAGCTCACCGACTCCCGATCCTACTTCGAAGGCGGCTTCGAACTTGGCCTGAACGGCGTCCACTCCCGGCTCGCCTACCGGTGGCTCCACCTGCCCTCGAACCAAAGCCTCCTCGGCCACGACGGCGCCCTCGACCCCTACACCGTGCGCCATTCCTTCCTCGCCACCACCCGCCACGAAGTACAGCAGGACCTCGAAGCCACGGGCTGGGCGGCGTTCGAAACGCAGGGCGGAGCCCGCCTCTTGACGCTGGGAGCCGCGGCGGCCTGGGCCTTCGGCGAGGACAGCCAATTCACCGGGCACCTCGCTGCGACGGTCGTGAGCGCGGGGTTGGTTTACCGTTCCACGGGCCACCTGAGTCCGCTCGTGCACGTGGCGTGGAAGCGCCGGTGGATCGTTTGGCTCGCGCCCGATGTGGCCGTTGGGACACCTGACGGACGGGCGGCTTCGGGCGGAATGCAGTTGGGCCTGAGGGCCCGAATTGGCTGATAAAAGTCAAATTCCACGCACTGAACCTCGGATATTTAGCGGCATTTCTCTATTTTGGACCTCCCTCCAGCGGGAGGGCTTAACCAACCACACCACACCATGTCCTGTTGCCATCATACGCACGGCCTCGGCCGCCTGCTTGCTGTTTTCGTTTCCGCGCTGCTGCTCACTTTGGGTTCCCTCCAAGGCCAAATGACCGGCATCACCGTCGAAACCATCGCCGACCACGACACCACCGGCATCGCGGTGCTCGCAGGACATAAAACCTACCGATTCTACGCGGAGTTCACGAATCCGACCGACAAGGTGTCCGCGGTCTATGGTGACGCCAGCGCTCCCCTCACGCTCTCCTCCACCAACGGCTTCTACAACGCCATGTTCGGGGGAGATTTTGCGATGGAAGTGAATGCGGCGCTCTTCTCGTTTTTCTTCGAAACGCGGTACGACAGCTGGTTCACCATCGGGTTTGCCCCCGGGGACGCTCCGATGAGCAACTTGACGGCGGTGGGGTTGGCTGCGGAACTGAACAACTTCAATGTGAATGGCCAAATCGACCTCGGCGATGCCATCGGCGGCAGCTACTTCACAACGGATGACCCCCACGCCATCGCGGGCGATGACCTCAAGGTCCTGCTCGGGCAACTGACCACGGACGGCACCTTCACGGGCGCCTTCAACGTCCAGGTCTTCGTCAACGGAAGCCCCGCCAACGAGCAACTCGCCGAGGCGGTGGTGTTCACGAACGCGGAAAGTGTGGGCACGGGATGCACGGATCCCGAAGCTGTGAATTACGACGCGGCAGCCGTCCTGGACGACGGTTCGTGCACGTACCCGTGTGCCTTGGCGGTTTCCGCCGAGCCGACTCCGGCTACGTGTCCAGGGGGAGACGATGGTGCGGTGACGCTCTCGGTGACGGGTCAGCAGTACGAGGTGTTCTTCGGAATTGACGGGAGCGAACCGACGCAGTTGCTGGATGCGTTCATCGACCTGACCGCGGGGGAACACACCGTGGTGGCGGTGGATGGATTGGGGTGCGCGGACACGGTGGCCTTCACGGTGGAATCGCCCGAAGCGTATGCCTTGGAGGCGACTTCGGTGGCGGCGGTGTGTGACGGTCCGGGGGGAGCGGTTACGGTTTTGGCCAGTGGCGGCACGGCCCCCTACACGTACACGCTGAACGGCGTGACGAACACGCACGGCGCCTTTGCATACGTGAATGCCGGTCCGCAAGAAGTGACCCTGACCGATGGCGCAGGCTGCACGGCCACGCTGCCCATCGAGGTCGTCGGCATTTCGCAGGCCACGGCGGAAGTGCTTGCTTCCCCCTCCTGCACGGAACCGGCTGCCGGCGAAGTCGCTCTGTTGCTCAATGGAAACCCGCCGCTCGAGGTGGAATGGCTCGTTGTGGCGGAAGGCAGCGCCTTGGAAGTGGACGCAGCGGGGATTGCGTCGGGGCTGGCGGAAGGCGCTTTCACAGCGGTGCTCTCGGCGAACACGTGTTCCGATACGGTTTCTTGGGAGGTGACTTTGGACACGAGCTTCGATGGATTCAGCGCGGTGGTGACGGGTGCATCGTGCGCGGGAGTGGCCGATGGATCGGTGACGTTCGACGGGCCGGATGCGTCGTGGGAGGTGGCTTGGGCGGGCGGAGCTGAGGCGTGGTCTCCGGAGGGGATCACGGGATTGGCGGGGGGCGATTATGCGTTCACGGTGTCGCGCGGTGCGGGGTGCGCGTTCGACGTGGACGTGACGGTGGAGGAGCCGGCGGCGTTGGTGTGGTCGGTGTCTTCGACGAATCCGATGTGCGATGGGGATGCGACGGGGGCGATTGCTGCTTCGGCATCGGGGGGAACGGCGCCTTGGACGTGGTCGATCAATGGGAGCGAGCCGGTGGAATTTGCGGGCGCGGAGGAATTGATGAACCTGAATCCGGGCACGTATTCCCTGGAGGTGACGGATGCAAACGGGTGCACGGCGCACGACGTATCGGTCATTTCATGGCCGGCTGCGGTGCCCGAGCCGGAAGTGATGGTGGTGGCGCCCACGTCGTATGCCAACGGCAGCGCGACCGTTCTCGTGGATCCGAGCTTTGGGGTGGAATGGACGGCCGCTTCGGGGGAGGTGTTGGGCAACGACCTGACCCTCGGTGGGTTGGCTGCTGGATCGGTGTACGCCACGGTCACCAATGCGAACGGCTGTTCGAGCACGACGGAAGCGGTGATTCCTTTTGCGGGGTGTGCTGCAATCGGCGCGGATGATTGGCCCCAAAACCCGGAAGGCTGGTACCCCATCGGGGTTTCCACGGCCCTGCTGAACGGCCCGTACAGCGAAGAATGGGTGCTGCAGTTGCCTTCGACGGTGACGCCGCCGACAGCCGATGTGATGTTGCCGGTGACGGCGTTTTTGCCCACCTCCGTTTCGGGGTTGCCTGAGGGGATTGAAGTGACCGGGGACTTTTCCCAGGCCGTCTCTGTGGACGATGCGTGGTGCATGGAGTTGTCGGGCACAGCGACCGAGGCGGGCACGTATGCCGTGACGGTGACGGGCACGTTCTACCTGGAGTTTTTCGGCTCCGTGTTCTCTGCTCCAGGGTTCAGCTTCGTGAAGGCGATGGTGGTGTCGCCGGAGGTGGACGTCGCGCCTCTGGCGGGTTGCACGTACGTTTGGGCTTCCAATTTCAACCCCAATGCGAACGTGGACGACGGCTCATGCGCGATCGTCGGATGCCTCGAACCCGGTGCGTGCAATTACCAGCCGCTTGCCACACTCGCAGCGGCCTGCGATTACACCTGCCTCGGTTGCACTTACCCGGATGCCGAGAACTTCGACGCGGCCGCCACGCAAGACGATGGCTCGTGCACATTCCCCGATGGCGGAACGCTGACCACGTGCATGTGGGACGGCGACGGCAACGCGTACATCAACTCGAACGACCTCCTGTTGTTCTTGGGGCAGTACGATACGCCGTGTGATTGAACCCATCGGTTCCGTAGGACATGCGATTCAGTTCGGAGCTCAATTCACGCAATTGACCGATATTCTTAGTAGGCGACATGTGTAAAAAAGTGAGCTGCGATGATTTGAATCTCAACGCATTGACACGCATTTCACACAGTTGTTCTGTGCTTGCTTCGGGACAGGGAATACCTTTCGAACATGGCAAAGCAGAAACCGACTCGTTTTGAGCGATTCATGAGTTGGATATTCAGCCGTTTGGCGGTGTTTTTTCCGCCTAAGCGCTGAATTCGTTGCATCGCTTTAACAAACGAAAACGCCAACTATCGTCCCTGAAGACGAAAATTGAACGTTTCGTTTAAAAAGGCGATATTTAGGCCATGAGCAAGGAATTTTCTTGGGGCGTATTGACCGGGGACGTCATCGGATCCCGAATGGCCGATCCTGAACGGTGGCTGACCTCGTTGAGGCAATCTTTGGCGGCGTGGGGAGTTGAACCGCGCGATTGGGAACTCTATCGAGGTGACCAGTTCACGTGTGCCGTCCCTGCCGCTTCGGCATTGCAAGCCGCTGCGTCCATTCAAGCGACCGTGCTGGCCGAGTCAGGAGTTTTAGTGCGCATCGGAGTGGGCATCGGATCGTTGACGTACCGAAGCGACCGCGCCACGGAATCCCAAGGAACTGCATTTGAGCGATCCGGCGAAGCCTTTGACAGCTTGAAGCGCTCCCCCTTTAAAATGCTCACGAGCAATCCGGAAATGAATGCTGAGTGGGGCGTCATTCTCGGCTTTGCTAGCCGGGTCTTGGAAGGGTGGACGGAATCCGCCGCTGGTGCCGTGGCTGTTGCGTTGCGTCACCCCGAAGCCTCGCAAGGGGAATGGGCCGATCGGCTCGGGAAGTCACAGAGCACTGTAAGCGAAGCCCTGAAACGCGCCTCGTTTGACGAAATTTCGGCGATGCTTCGGCATTTTTCGGCCCAAATCGCCTCACAATGAATGCTATCTGGCTCCTGCTCGCCGCACACGTTCTGGGCGATTTCGTCTTCCAAACCGCCACCTCCGTCGCAGAGAAACATGCGAAGCGCCATCGATCGTGGCGATTTTGGCAACACGTGGCCGGACACGGCGTGCTGGCATTCCTCGCCCTGGCCGTCCACGAAAGTTCACTCGCGGTGTTGGTTGCGGGGAGCCTTTGGATCCTCGCCACGCACGGCCTCATCGATTGGCTGAAGTTGACTGCCGACCGCCGCCTCGGCCCCGATTCTCCTTGGCGATTCCGGAGTTACCTCATCGACCAGGCCCTCCACGTCGCCGCACTGGTCGCACTGAGTCAATTCCTGACCCCTTGGCCCCTTACCCTGCCGTCAGCGGAATCGGTTGCCGCGCTGTTGGTGTTGCTCGTGCTGTCTACTGCAGGCATCGGGTATGGCATCGACTTGTATTTGACCCGGTTTCAAATGCCAACGCAGGACGACGGCGACGGCCTGCCGGGCGCTGGATTTCACATCGGCATGCTGGAACGGCTGCTGGTTGTCGGCTTTGTCCTCCTCGATCTTCCTTCAGGGGTGGGGTTTCTGCTCGCCGCCAAATCCATTTTCCGCTTCGGCGACCTGCAACGTGCCGAATCCCGGCAACTCACGGAATACGTGCTCATCGGCACCCTCCTGAGCATCGGGGGCGCTTACCTCCTAGCTACTGGCTACCAGCGGATGCTCTGAATCCACAACTTGGCCACTTCAATCAATGCCAAACAAATTTCACCCGTTGCTGGGGATCAACAAATCCATCGAACAGCAATGCGGGGTCAATTACGCCGTGTTCATGGAGCAGGATGAAGGGGCCATACCGGTTGTTTTTCCAGCGGGGCGGCCCGATCGAATTTGGGCGCGGCGGCAAGAATACATTGGCAACCGCCACTGGAACAGCTGGCCATTCGAAATCGGGGTCAACCGCTGAATCGGACGAAAGGTAGAAGTAATGAAAACTGCCTGTTCGGTATGAAACGTGTGGCACCTGCCACACCAATTCATCCCGTCCTTGAGCGAAGGCAAGGAGCGTTCCATGAACGTCCAAACCAGCCACCCACGGCACCAAGTGCGAGCCGATGAATGACGCCCCGCTTCGGAGGGCAATCTCGACGATGAAGCACTTCCCGTGCGCATCGACCAACACTTCTGCATGGGTGATGCCCCGTTGCACACCCGTGGCTTCTGAAAACATTCGAATGACGCGGTCCAATTCAGCATGCAAGCCATCTTGGGGTGCGAATTCACGATAAATTGCCTGGTTCGGAATGCCGGGGGCTTCTTGAAAATCGGTTCGATCACCGATGGCCAGTGTTTGGTATCGCCCTCCGCAAATCACCCCCTCAACGGGGTACTCCGTACCTTCGATAAATTCCTCGGCAATGGCTTTCCCGGCCTTGCTGAAGTCGATGGCCGCCTGAAGATCCTCTGCCAACGAAGGGGCGCCTTGCGATAAAAACACAACGCCCCTTGAGCCTTGGCTGTCCACGGGCTTGACCACGAATCGCTCCCACGGGAACTCCACTTCGTCGACCTCCGTTCGATTCACCACCCGATGAGCCGGAACCGGAAGCCCCAAGCGGGCGCAAAGCGACCGGCATACATCCTTACGAAAAAACGGGGTAATGTCGCCCCTTTGCATTCCTGGCAATCTCAGCTTCCTGTTCAATTCCCAGATGATCGGAACGGGGAGGTCGGTTTGGTCGGTAAACAGCAGGTCTACGTGGTGATCGCGTAGAATCCCTTCAAGCGCATCGAGGTCCGTGACATCCACATCATGCCAACGCATTCTAGCATCCCGAACCAAGGGATATTCACCATCCGGAGACGCAACGTGAACGCTCGCACCGCGCTGCAATAAGTATTCCGCGAGGGGCGCCTGAAAAGCGCTGGCACCGAAAACAAGAACCGGGACATCCTCCAACTCCATTTGACTTCGCTTTTTCGCACTAAAACCACTAATTTCGTCAACCTTCAAAGCAACGTCAAGTGGCCATCAAGTTCAACCAAGTTTTGCATGTAGGCAACGAGCAAAGATACCTAGACGAGGTCTTGCATGCGAATTGGACTTCCGGCAACGGTCCCTTCTCCCAGCGTGTCCAACAACACATGTACGACCGCTATGGCTTTCACTTTTTCCCGACGCATTCGTGCACTGCCGCGTTGGAAATGGCCGCACTCCTCCTCGACCTCGGCCCTGATGACGAGGTGATTCTGCCCAGTTTCACCTTTGTATCCACGGCCTCAGCGGTGGCGCTCCGCGGAGCGAAGTTGATCTTTGCTGACAGCGACGAGAACGTGCCCAACATCGGCATCAACGAAATCCAGCGGCTGCATACTCCTGCGACGAAAGCCGTCTTCATCGTGCATTACGCGGGCATGGCGCTGGAGTTGGACGCCATCCGGGCTTGGTGCAATGACCGGGGCATTTACCTCGTCGAAGACGCTGCGCAATCCATTCACAACACCTACACTTCGTTGACTGAATCGAGCGAACGGTGGATTGGAAGCGTTGGCGACCTTGCAACGTTCTCCTTTCACGAAACGAAGAACATCAGCTGCGGCCAAGGGGGCGGATTGGTGGTCAACAGACCCGAGTTTGCTAACCGAGCGCAACAGATTTGGGAGAAAGGAACGAACCGCAAGCAATTCGTGGAAGGCATCGTGGACAAATACGGTTGGGTCGAGCTGGGTTCGAGCTTCCTATCCTCGGAATTCACCAACGCGGTGCTGCTTGCCCAACTGGAAGAAGCGGACCGGATTCACGCGGTGCGCATTGGGATTTGGAATCGCTACCACGAGGGGCTCCTCGATTTGGAAGAAGCAGGCCACTTGACGCGGATGGTCCCCGTCGCGGGCTCGGGCAACAACGGCCACTTGTACTACCTCACCGTGCGCGATTTGGATGAACGCAATCGGCTCATCTCGTGGATGAACGAAGGTGGAGTCCAAACCACATTCCATTACCAACCCCTCGAGCTGAGCCCTTTCATGAGCCGATACGCGAACACCCGGCCTACGGAGTGCCCGAATTCCAAGCGGTTTGCTGAGACGCTCATTCGACTCCCGCTGCACCTTCACCTCAGCAATTCTGACGTCGAACAGGTCATCGGTCGATTGGTTGCGTTCTTTGCGCGATGAAGATTCTGCACGCTGCCTTCGACCACCCTTCCGTCAGGACATTTGCACAGATTTGTGCCGGGAGATCGGAGGAGCATGTTTGGCTGATTCATGCCGAATCGGAGCAGCATGCGAAGCAACTTCGGACTTTCTGGAATTCCTTCAATAGCGAGGTCATCGTCGGCGGAACGCTGCCGAATGACTCGGTGCTTCAAGCGAATTGGGAGCTTTCTGTATGCCACAACGCGTTTCACCCGACCATCACTTGGATTGAAGCGCTGAAACATTCTGGGCACATCACATGGGTTGCTTGGGGTGCAGATTATTACCAAAGTTTTCCATCGCTCCAAAACGAGCTCTTTCTGACCTATACCAGCTGGGTAAACGTTGCCATCTTGAAGGTGTTTTACCGCTACCAGCGGTCGCGCTTGGCCCCGCTGTTGAGCCCAAAATTGGCGGCCAAATTAGTGCAACGGCGGCGTTTCATCTCATCCGTCGACTCCTGCTCGACCCTGCTGGGGAACGCCCTACCGTGCCTGCCTTTTATGGCAACCGATGTGTGCATTCTGGCCTCGTGGTACAACACCATCCCCAAGGGCATGCTAGCCGTTGAACCCGCGGAGCACCGCACGGGCATTCTTTTCGGGAACAGCGGCTCAAACACCGGGAACCACTTGGATGGCCTGTTGCGCCTTTGGGGAAAAGCGACGGCGGACATTGATTTGCGTCCCATTCTCGCATACGGAGATGCGCGGTACGTCTTGGTAATTGATTTATTCGGGAAATTGTTCTTCGGTAAACGTTGGCGTCCCTTGAAAAAACGACTTTCCTTTCAAGCCTACGGGGAATTGCTTTCGCAACAGAAGTTCGCCGTGTTCTACAACATGCGCTCCCAGGCGGCTTCCAATGTGATTCTGTTGCTATTCTTCAAATGCACCGTTTTCTTGCACCCACGGAATCCGATGCTCGCCGCACTGAACGAACTGGGCTTTTTTGTGCATTCCACTGACTTGATTGGCGACCACGAATTGCCGCAGTTCGAGGAACATCAATTGGAGCACAACCGGGATTTGGCCCGAAAGACCTTCAGTGCGGATGCGGTCAACCAAAGCTTAAACGAATTGATCGACTCCTTATGAAACAGGGCATGGAAACAAAGCAAACGAGAAAAACCATCCCGGTGCTACTACTGGGAGCAGTGGGCACGTCCGTCAACATTGCCCAACAAATCAATAGCGACGAATCAAGCCCCATAGAAATCATCGGTTGGTGCGTCGATGTGCCTGCGATTGGAACCGAGATCGAAGGACTCCCCGTCGTTACGAATCGTTCCTTGCTTTCTGCGTACTTGCAAGTCCACCCAGATGTAAAGTTGATTTACAATATGTTCAATCAAAGGGCCATGGCCTCTCGGTTGCAGCTCTTGCTTGAACTGGAGATTCCGCGTGATCGGTTCGTCAATTACATCCACCCCAATGCATACGTCGCGCAGAGTGTAAAGATGGGGGTAGGCAATGTGATTTTCCCGGGCGCACGGCTCGCTCATGCCGTCGAACTTGGCGATTACAACATCATCAACTACAATGTTGCTGTGGAACACAACAGTAGAGTTGAAATTGGCAACTTTCTGGCAACAAATTCCACCCTAGGGTCGAATGTGAAATTGAAAGCTTCGAACTTCCTCGGCCTCGGATCAAGCGTCCGTGAGCGAACCACTTTGAACAGAACAATCGTAGGAATGGGAGCGGCGGTGCTCCAAGATTTTAATGATTGCACGGTCGTTGGCGTTCCCGCACGGCCGCTGCAAGCGCCACCCGTGTCATGAACTGGTACTACGGAGAACGTGGAATCGTACTGATTCGCCATTTCCTGACGTATTTGAAGGAGGAACACGGTGTGGAAGGCGTTTACTTGGCCGCATTCAATTGCACTTCGGTCATCCATTGCGCTTTGGACATCGGCTTTCAATGGGTCGAGTTTTTGGACTTGGAAGCTGAAAACTTCCTGGTGGATCTCCGGGATGTCAGGCCAAAAGGCGGGAAATCCTGCTTGCTGTACACCCATGTTTTGGGCCATGAGCACACCCCGCGCAGCACCGTCGCACAAATGAAGGCCGAAGGGGTGATTGATTTCGCCATCGACGACCGGTGCTTGTGCAATCCTGAACACGATGACCCCACGTGCACGCTGTTCGACGCGGTTTTTTACAGCTTCGGTTCTTCGAAGCAAATCCCCATTGGCCAGGGAGGGGCGGCGAAAGTGAGGGCCGAACATGCACACGCGTTCGATGGGCGGTTCGGTCCCTTTGATTTGGCCACCACGCTCGCATCGGACATCGACTTGCCCCTTCAAAGCGCCGTTCGCCGGCAACATCGAGAGGCGTTCACGCAAGCGCTCGGCCCTTGGGCCCTGCCACCGGCCTACAACCAGTGGCGATTGAACCTGTTGTGTTCCCATCCGGAGGTCGTCGAATCCGAGGCATTCAACCGAGGCGCCTTCTGTTCGCGGCATTACCGCAACGAATGGACGGCAAAGCTGCCCGTTTCGCACGCCTTCTCCTCGCGCATCGTCAACTTGTTCATCGGCGGCGAGTACAGCGAAGCGCAAATGCAGGACGTGATTGCGGCCACGCGGTTCGGCGCGTCGCTTGCTTAATCAAGGCCCAGGCTGAGGTTTCCAGTCCGAGAGGTCCCACCCCAATTCCCGCTCAAGTGCCTCGACGTGCGGCTTGAACCATGTTCGCAATTCCTTTTCCAACTCGGGATTCATTGAGGATTTGTACCGAATCACGTTGCTTTTAATCGGTTCGATTTCCACCTTCTCCGAATCCACACCGATAAAATCAAACACCTCCTTAACCACCTTCAAGTTATCCGATTTGAACTGCTCGTAGCGGATAAACAGCAGTTGCTCGGGCGGGAAATTTGAGCGCAATTGTTGAACCTGCGGCGCGTACATGCCTCGAGATAAGTATTTCTCGAACCCATTTTGCTGCATCCCATTTTCGGCGATGAAAGACTTTTCCAATTCAATCAACTCCTTGAACCCACGCTCCTCATTGAGCCCATAATTCATGTTCCAGCCAGAGAATGCGCGTTGAACGGGATCACGCAGAATGCAGATGATTTTAAAGTCGCTGTTGTACTTCCGCATGCGATGAATGCTGTTTTCTACCAACATGCTATTCGGAGTGCCTTCTCCGTAGACCTTGTCATCGCCTCGGTACGGAAAGGCCAAATGGTAGTCTTCAACTGACCCTTCTTCTTTGACGAAAAACCCGTCGTTACAGAAAAAGTGGGGCTCTTTAACCACCGGCGTCACAACATCCGGATGAAGACCGAGCATGTTGAGCAAGGCCGTGGTGCCCGCTTTTTGTGCTCCCGCCACCGCAAAATGGACCCGAGCCTCTCGGGGTAACCGAGGCCCTGAATCGCCCGCTGCCGCTCTTGCCGCTGCAATGCGTTTCCGAAATAATTGGCGGTGGTAGAACATGCGAAGCCGCTTTGGCGTCAACCTCCCGACCCACTTTGATTTTCGCTTCAGTCGAAAGCGCAGTCGATTCATCCTGCTGACCTGTTCGTCCTTGTTTTTCATTCAACGATTCGATGAGGCAAATTGCCGTGGTTCGTGAGAAGTAAAGATACGCAATTGCCCAACCCGCAATTGACACGCCCTCAGCACAGCGAATGCGTATCGTCCGTAACGCGAAGGAAACGCTCCAAGGCGGCACCCTACCAATCCAGGTGCGCTGCCCATTCTCCGGAAGCCGGCACCGCCTCCTGAACCGCTTATTCAGGCTAAGAGCATCTTCATGTCCTTCACCGTCACGGCTTTGTTGCCTTGGAAGATGGACCAGGCTTCCTCGTAGGGGGCGTCAGCGGACGTCGGGAACCACGGACGCTCGAGCTGCGGAGGCGTTAAGGAGGGAGCGTCGAATCAGGCAAGGCTTTGAAGGACCTCGACGACGCGATCTGTGGCCCGGCCGTCCCACAGTGGCGGGACGGATCCGGATTTCGGGGCATCAAGTGCACTGAAGACGCGCGCGACGTTGAAGTCCGGAACGAGTTGGTTGGTGCCGATGTCGACGGTGCTGGGACGCTCGGTATTGGGTCGGAGGGTGACGCATGGGACCCGACGGAACGTGGATTCCTCTTGGATGCCGCCCGAGTCGGTAACGATGGAGTGGGCTCTGGCGACCAGTTTTTGAAAAGCGAAATAATCCAACGGCTCAGTCAGGAAGACGTTCGGATGCTGCAACCGATCCGCCCAGCCGAAGCGTTCAAAATTCGAACGAGTCCGCGGATGAATGGGAAAGACTACGGGCATCCGCTGTACGAGCCCATCGAGCAAGTCGATGATGAAGGCGAGACCTTGCTCATGATCCACCGTGGCGGGACGGTGCATCGTCAACAGGAAGAACGGTGCGTTTTCCGAAAGGCGGAGGTCGTTGAGGATGGTGCTTCGTTGGATTTGGTCTTCAAAGGCCACCAACGTATCAATCATCGTATTCCCCACGAAATGCATGCTGCCATCGGGCTGCAAGGCGTCCAAACCTTCCGCCTTCAAGTGCGCGGCGCCCGAAGCCTCGGTAACGAAGTGATGGCTCGACAATTGATCCACCAACAAGCGATTGATTTCCTCGGGCATCGTGCGGTCGAAACTCCGAAGGCCCGCTTCCAAGTGGCCGACAGGCAGGTTCAATCGGTGAGCCGCGAGCGCGCCTGCCAACGTGCTGTTCACGTCGCCGGGCACCAACACAAAGTCGGGTTTGATGCGCTCCATGAGCTCGATAAGTTGCAGCACCATGTTGGCGAATTGCTCCGCCGCCGATCGGCCTTTCAATTTCAAGACGTAATCGGGCCGCAAGGCAAACTGTTCAAAGAAGACTTCCGACATCTTGCGATCGTAGTGCTGCCCGGTGTGAACCAAGGTCAGTGAACCCAAGCCCGCTTCTTCCACCCGCTTTCGAAATTGGGTGACTTTGATGAAATTCGGCCGGGTGCCTATGACGATCAGTGCATGCATGTTAAGCCCTAAGGGTTAGTTCAGTCAAGGTTTCTGACAAGCGTGCCGCGAGTCGATCACGCCGATAATCCTCCGGATTTACGTTGCCCAACTCCGCCCGGTCCACGGCGACCAACTGCTGGGTAAACCCCTCCTCGTCGTTCACACCACACATGCGGAATCCCCACGAGGTCACAAGCTGCTCCAGGTCGCTGTTCAAGGCTCCGCCCACCACGAGCGGTCGGCGACTTGCCACGTATTCAAAAAGCTTGCCTGGTAGGGTTCGCCGCCCCGTTTCGTTGTCGTTTTGGATCAGCACCAAACCGTGGCACGCCGCCATGGCATCCGGCACCTCATCGTGGGAAATGTTGCCGCAGATTCTGTGCATGTCCGAGGGCAATTGTTCCTGCAATTCCTGTTGTAACTCCGGGGCTACCGTTCCATAAAAATCCAACCGCATGGGACGGTTCTCGGGCAGTCGGTTCCAGGCCGCCACAGCCCTCCACAAGCCCGGTGCGTTCCGGCTTCCATACATGGTACCGAAACAACCGAGTACCAGCGGACCGGATTCGGCCGGCTTGTGCTGGTCGAATCCATCCTCAGCATCGAATCCGTTGGGGAGTAGCAGCCCTTTCTTGCCCGCTTCCAAATCCCGCCCCAGCAAGGAACGCGCCGCGGAAGGCGAAGTGACCAAGACCTCATCCGAACTATTCACCACCTCAGCCTCTAAGTACTTGTGGCGCGAACGCGCCCAATCAGTCAATTGAAAATCCTGCAAGTAATCCATGTCCGACCACGGATCACGGAAATCGGCTACCCAAGGCAAACTCGGGTGCTTGCGCTTCACATTGCGTGCAATGAGGTGAACGGAGTGTGGGGGACCAGTGGACACCATCGCATCGAACGATTCTGCTCGAAGCAACTTCTTCACCCTGCGCGTCGCGGGACCCACCCACCAAATCCGGGGGTCGGGAATGAACGTATTCCCGCGGATGGATTGGATAAAACGCGTACTCAACGAAGTGGACTTCTTGCCTGAAGAAGCGCCCATGGTGACCGCTACCTTCCTGCCAGTCAGGCCCTCGACCAGCGCAATCGGCTCGACGATGGGCACTTCAACAACCTCCAACTCCGAACTAACTTCTGCAAGCAATGCCTCATCCAGGATGGGATAACTGGCCCCTCTCGGCACGACCACCGTGGGAATCCAACCCGTCGCCGGCAAGTACTTGACGAACTTCAGCCACCGCTGGACCCCAGCTCCCCCAGAAGGCGGCCAATAATAGGCCAGGATGAGAACGCGTCGATTCATGAAAACTCAAAGTTATGACTTTCTTCAGCGACACCTATTCGAATCGCCCGAGCAATTGGCCGGGCCATCACCGCAAAATATGGAACCCTAAAAACGATGCCAGGCTGGAGGTCGTCCCGGTGAGGACAGCACTTGCATAAAGTGAAATCGCGGTGCGCCTCTTCGAGCGGCACATGCGCACCGCCCAAATCCAGCAAGTCACTTTTCTCATGTTTAGGAAGGTTGGTGCTTACAAATCGTGCGATCTATCGACCCGCAGCCACGATGAAGACCGGAAATGTTGCTCATTTCGTTGTGCTCGGATCAAGTGGGTCGCCAATCGTTTCGATTCTTCATCCCATGGTCAGGCCGGGGTCATCGTCCGGTCCTTGACCGCGGGATTGCTTTGTTAGATGGACCAGGCTTTCGCATCGCCGGTCAGCGTGCTGCTCATGGCAAGGCGCCTTGGGAGAGGCAGCAGTGGGGGGCGATGGCGATTTGGTCTAAGTGTTCGAGTCGACCCCATTCCCGGTCCGCGCCTGGTCGCCCACCGCCACGGAACCTTCACGATCGCGGGCAGGTACGGCGGGCGTGGCGCAACCGTTCGCCGTAGCTTTGCCTCGACCATCATGGAGAACGCGAAGACTGACCGATTGACTGCGATGCTGCGACGTGTGTACGCCCTGCTAAGTGCGGCGGAGCGGCGGCGGCTGATGCGGGTTTGGGCGAGCATCGTTGCGAACAGCGCGGTGGAGTTGCTGGGGCTGGCCGTGGTGGTGCCCGTGATTGGGCTCGTGATGGCGCCGGAGGAGGAGGAGCCGTGGGTGAGCGCCCTGTTGGTTTGGTCAGGCCAAATCGGCATCCACACCCGCCCCCCATTCCTCCTGGCTCTTTGCGCCCTGCTCGTCGCGGCCTTCCTGTTCAAAGCCCTCTTCGGACTCGCGGTGACGCGGTTTCAGACGCGGTTCGCCTTCGATATCAGCCACCGACTCTCGGGCGCAATATGGACCCACCACTTCACCTCCAGCCTGTAACGACTGCGCAGCACCGAGTCCATTTTCCCGACCATGGCCCCGGGCGGGGTTTACATCTGCGAAGACGTGCACGGCAAGGAGAATGGATTCGTTCAGTACATTCAGGCATTGGGGCAACACCTGCATGCATGCCAAATCACGTCGCACCGCACCGCACCGCACACCACGAGTCCGGTTTCCGGCCCAGCAAAATGGATTGCGCCCATTCATTTCTATCCGTTTATGGCAGTCATCCAACGCACTACCGCGCTACCTGAACGCTGGGATTCAGAGAAACACGGCACCCAATAGGAACCCTTCCTCGCGTAATGGGCGCTTGGAATTGGCAGGCGGCTTGTGCCAGCCGCTGGCGACGACTGAAGCAGTGGCTCCACGTCCAGGCGAATCGCCAACGCATGCGACGAGGTGCGCCCCTCCGCGTCCACGGGGTCCTCATTCAGTTCGGCCTCGAGACCTCATCGAACATCCAAGAACACCTCATCACCGGAAATTACGAACGGCAGGAGGCCGAAGGCGTTCGAAGCCTGCTCACGCCGACAGACCGCGTGCTGGAACTGGGAAGCGGGCTGGGCGCCATCACGTGCATCGCAGGCCGCTGCGCTTCGGAGGTGCTGTCTTTCGAAGCGAATCCCCGCATGGTGAAGCGGGCTGAAGCGAATTTGGCGCTCAACAACGTTCACAACGCGACTGTCCGTTCGGGCGCTCTCGGGCATCGAAACGGGAGGGCTTCGTTTCGAGTGGACCCGCATTTTTGGACCCGTGCCTTGGACACGGCCAGTGCGGACCACGAGTGCATCGAAGTCGCAGTACACGACCTTCAAGAAGTCTTGGAAACCTTCCGACCGACGGTCGTCATCATGGACATTGAGGGCGGAGAATACGCGTTGCTTCAGGCGCCCGCTTGGAAAGCCTACAGCGGCCTGCGGAGCGTACTCGTGGAATTGCACGACCCGGGAGGGGATGAACTCAACCCGCTGGTTGAGTCATGGGCCGTCGACCGACCTTTGGAAGATGTTCGTGAAGAATTCGCTCGCAATGGCAACTGCACCGTGTCGTTGCAAAGGAGGGCTTGATTGGCTGAGACCGCAGGTTCTTCCGGTGATGAACCATCACACCCCGCCGGTGGGAGGCGGGTCCACCGACTGAGGCACCCCGCAGACTGTAGGCTGAACGATGGCGCGCCTGGAGGCCGCCGCTAACCCAGCGCCGCCTCGTACACCGCGCGCACCGCGTCCCGGTGGCGCCCCGGGTCGTGGTGGGCCCGAATGCGGTCCCGAGCTGCCGCCGACCGGGCCACCCATTCCGCATGCCCCCCAGCGAGCACGCCCCGCAGGACCGCCTCGAGCGCGTCCACGAGCCGCGCCTTCTCCTCCGCGGTGGTCGCCGTGTTGTGCGCGTCGCCCACGGCATCCACCGGCACGTCAATCAGCACCCCGTTCACCCCATCAACAATGACCTCGGGCAGGGACCGCGTCCGCGTCGCAACCGGCACGCACCCCGCCGCCATCGCCTCCAACACCACGTACCCATACGTATCCTGGAAGGTCGGAAACAGCAAATAATGGCTCCGCCCTAACCCCTCCAGCACCTCCGCATGCGGCACGGATTCGCGGTAGCTCACCGCATCCGACATCGCCGCCAACAACCGCATCGCCTCCCGCCCATCCGCCTCCGTCGTCCGCGCCCGCGGATCCGCCCAACGCCCCACCTTCCCCACCACATCGAAGTGCCAGCCCCGCACCCCCGCCGCGTGCAACCGGTGCAGCGCCTTCAAGCATTCCAACCCGCCCTTCCGGTAGAAATCCGCCCCCACGAACGCAAACCGCACCGGCCCCTCCGCCCGCCCCCGCTCCGGC
>ENA-OUOG01000125-OUOG01000125.1-marine-metagenome-genome-assembly--contig:-NODE-125-length-92692-cov-5.941780_pt1 | contig 92692 bp, 54 predicted proteins | sample MGYA00248635_ERZ508505 | MGnify/ENA primary metagenome ERZ508505 (study PRJEB26176, sample SAMN06267871) | marine metagenome | isolation source: Saanich Inlet, British Columbia, Canada | place: Pacific... | reverse complement strand
GCCGTTGTCCAGCAGTAAACGGAGAGCTGGGGCGTTCCCAATGGCCGCGGCATACATCGTCGCAGTTCTCCCATAATAAACGCTTCTCCGGTTGACGTCTACGCCCTTTTTGATGAGCAACTCGAGACATTTGGTGTCCTTCATATCGATGTCCGGGGGGGGCTCCGGGGTGTCCCCACCATGTTCCCAATAGCTCGAATACCAATCGGCCAACTGTACTTTGGACACTACCGAGTTATCCAACGCGGTTGTATACCCGAACAGGTTGTCTGCATCGGGTAAGTGATTGACGTCCGCTCCGTGATCCAGCATCCATTCCACCGCTTTCGAGTCTCTATAGATACAAGCCGTCTTCAGAGGGGTGCATTTGAAGGAGAATGACTGGATGGTCGCTTTCACAAATGTGTTCAAGAACGCCTTGGGCTTCTTCATGCGATCCCACAGCATAGAGGCAACCTCTGGATTGAAACCTGCACGGTTCTTCGCGAGGAGGTGGAAAAGATTTTCGCCCCTACCCCAACTTTCCTTTTCGTCATCGAAAGTAAATTCATGCGTCCAGTTCGGGTCCGCGCCCGCGTCCAGCAACATACGAACAGCCTCGGGGTCGTTCAACGCGAATGCCAGGGGGGGGGGCCCGTTCTGTTGGTACTCAGAACCTAGTTTCGTACCCGAAGGTATAGTATCCGGGTGTATACTCGGGTGTAGCCTCTGGATTATGCATGAAGGATTCGCGCCGATGTCAAGAAGCATGCGAACTCGCGCATTGTCCTTGTCCGAGAGTGCGCGCGTCAAAGGCGTCTCGAATTTCTCGTCGGGAGCGTCGATTCCGCCCGCGTTTTCCAGTTCCGTCTTCAGCTGCTTCGCTTCTTCGCTCAAGTCCTCGAAGGGCACGGGCTTCGCGGTCGGCGAGGACTGCGCGGTCGGCGCGGACGACAAGCATGCCCCCATGGTGTTGGCTGGGGAGTGTTCACGTGTGCGGAGATACGCGCGGCGTGTTGTGCGATCCGAGACGTTTCGCGATGTCGAACGCCAGACTGTAACTGTAGAACACGCGAGCTCATTTCTGTGCTGAGATTCGCGTGAATCAGAGAATTTCGGAGCCGTGCCACAGTTTCTTCGGGCGCGCTGCTAGGAGCGAGCACCTTGGGGTGAGGCGCGAGGGAGCCAACATGTTGGGTTTGGAGGGTTACGGGAGCTCTGATGAGGAGGAAGAGGTGGCGCGCGTCGAGACCACTGGCCCTGTCCCGGTCGACGCTACGGCACCCGACCGTGGGACTCGCGCGACCGACCTCGGCGCCCGCCCGGGAGGGATGGGCACCGCCGAACCTGAGCCTCGCGTGTCCACGCTTCCGAGCGCAGCGGCGCTGTTTGATGCGAAGGAGAAGGGCACGGGGGGCGTCTCGATACCGTCATCAGGCGTCCCTGGCGTTGGAGGCTCAATTTTAGGGAGCAAGAGGTCGGCGAGCGGGTCGTTCCCCATCTCAGGCGTGGCTCAGAAGAGCAACCGCAGCGAGACGCGGGCGGTGCCCGGAGGTAAGCCGCGCGGCTCGCTGTTGCCTCCGCAGCTTCGCGGGAGGGCGAACAACGCGACGCAGGACCTAGAGGGGATGGGGCTGAAGAGGAAACCGGCGGCAGGGGCGAAACCTCCCAGCGGTGGTGGGTGAGGAGTGTCGAGCGCATCTCACCGCGCGGCGGGCGCGCGCTCATGAACCAGGATAGCTCGCATTTAGCAAAGAATATTAGACAACTAACTCGACGGCCACCGCGATGGTGACCCCCACGAGGAGCAGCCTCATTTACTTACGCTTACCCTCCTTGATGAGGACCACCTCATCGGCGTAACGCACACCCTTACCCTTGTACGGCTCCGGCTTACGCTTGGAGCGAATGATGGCGGCGAAGTTACCGACCTCCACCTTGTCGTAGCCGCTGACGACAATCTCCGTGTTGCTGGGGCACTCAACCTTGAGCCCCTGGGGAACCTCAAGGATGACCTGGTGCGCGTAGCCGAGAGAGAGGTTAAGGTCCTTGCCCTGCATGGCAGCCTTGTAACCGACGCCGACGAGCTTGAGCTTTTTCTCGAAGCCATCCGACACACCCACCATCATGTTGTTGCAGAGGGTCCTGTACAGACCGTGACCCTCCCTGGCCTTCTTGCTTTCGTCCGCCTTGGAAAGCCTGATAGCGCCATCCTCCTCAGTCATGACCATGAGGTCGGGGAACTGGAATTCGAGCTCGCCCTTGGGACCCTGTGAGTCGAGCGGCGGAGAGACGAGATGAGATGGTCAGAAAAAGTGCCAGCCAGAACCCTAAAACCCTATCGGAAGCGGCACGGACCGACGCGACGGGCGTCGGACGTGGGCGACGTCGCGACCGTGTAATGGCCCCGCATCGCGCCGCGCCGTAACTATCAGTGCGTGAGAGAGGCCGGGCACGCACCTTCACGGCGAGGAGGTTGTCCTTGAGGGTGTAGGTGACGCCCTTCGGCACGGGCACGGCGTGCTTGCCGATGCGCGATTCCCCGGCGACGACACGGAGAGGCGCGCGCGCGGCCGACACGGGCTTGGCGCCAGCGCGAGCGGCGACGCGAGCAGGCGCGTAGCCCTGGCGAGCGCTGAGGGAAGTGGAAGCCATGGAAGCCGCCATTGCGCTGGTTGTGCTCGACGACGGAGGCGTGCGACGAGGTATGCCGTCGCGGCGGAGGTCCTTTGCAAAGCGCTTTATCCACTCCATCGACGTCGACGACTCGCCGAGAGCGAGAAAAAGCCGAGAGCCAGAAAAAGTCGCTGGTATCGTCGCCGGCGCCAACAAACGTGCACTCGCGAGAATATTAATTACGTAACAAACCGCACTGCGCCGCTTGGTGGCTGCGGCGGGTGCGCACGCGGAAGACCGCGGTTCCAGCCACAGGGCTTGGACTCGAGCGCACCTGCGTGCATCCGCTTGTCGGCCGTCCGTGGGCTGACCGACGATACGCGCGCGCGCCTTTCCCTAGCGTCGGCTCGCTGCCCCGGCGACTGAATGGTGCGCCACAAGGCTTCGTCGGCGGGCAACCGCGAGGAGGGCACGTCGGACCGCGGGCTTGTCCCGCGGGTTCAAGGAAGCCTGGACGATGCCCCGGAGATGGGTCCTGTGAAGCACAAGGGCGACGCCCGAAAAGAGGGCGGTAAGCGCAAGGAGGGCTTCGTGGATGTCCCCGACGGCCATGGATCGTCCAAGGCGAAGAAGCAGAAGAAAAGCAAAAGCAGAGAATTGGCGCTCGCCGCCGGCGGCGGCGCGGTGGCCGGCGGCGAACGCAAGGACGACGTGTGGGATAAGAAGTTCGAGGGTCAGCTGTTTGGTAGCTGGAGCGCGGCTGAGAAGGGGGAGTTGGAGAGCCGAATCAAGGACTGGGCCGCGGCGCACGGCCACTCGGACAGCCTGGAGAAGGAGGATTACGATTTCCTCTTCAAGCGCCGGCTGAAGCAAGGCGGCCGCGGCGCGAAGCTCAACGAATCCGAACGTAAAGCCTTCCTGGAGATTTCCAAGGACTTTCCCACGCGAAATCCGAAGCAGATTTACGGGTTCGCCACCCGCTACTACGACCCGAACAACCACAAGGGGAAGTGGAGCGAAGAGGAGAAAGAGCAACTCGCCGACTTGGTTGAGCTAAAGGGCGAGAAGTGGACGGAAATCGGCGAGATTCTCGAGCGGGCGGGGGCATCGTGCAGGGACAAGTGGCGCTCGATGCGGGATAAGTACCAGCGAGGAGACTGGACCCCCGAGGAGCTGGCTCAGCTGAAGCAGCTCGTGAACGAGCAACTCGCGGCGCAGGGCGCCGCGCCGGGAAGAGGCCCGGGCGAAGGAAACGAGCACCTCCCGGTGCGGGATAACATCAACTGGAAAGCCATCTCGCTGAAGCTGAAGACCCGCAGCGAGAACACGTGCTGCCAGAAGTGGTACCGCATCGCTCCGGATTCCGTGGCGGCGGGAGAGTGGGGCGCGGGGGACGACACGACCATGGTCGCCGCGCTCCGGAGAGCGCGCGCCGCGTCCGAGGCGGACGTCGACTGGGCAGGTCTGGTGCGCGGGCGCACGCTGAGCCAAATCAAGCGCCGATTCAAGGACCTGAGACAGGCCATCCCGAAGAACCACAAGCTGACCTTCGCGGAGGTTGTGCAGAAGCTGGTCGAGAAGCACTGGCTGAGAGCGCCGGCTTTGCCCGCGCCCGCGCTGACCTGAGAGAGACCACGTAAAAAATCTCTTCGTTCGAGACGTCGACAAAACTCGAGAACCACCTTCCGACTCGCCTTCGGACCGTATTTCCAGACTGAATGCCGATCTCCGTTTTTTTCCCGCCACTCTGTCGCTTGATTTTCGTCTCGCCGCGCGAGCCGCTGGACTGGACAGTGCGTGCCGCGCAGCCGCACCGGCGTTCTCTCTCGGGTCGTGGGAGATGGACGCGGGCATGATGCACGCGGGCGAGGAAGCACACTCGGAGGAGGCTATGGCGCAGGGTGTCGCGCCGGAGAAAGCGGAGGGTGACGAAGATTACACCAACCTTCAGCGCGTGAAGGTGTACCGCCTGAATGAGGGCGGGCACTGGGACGACAAAGGCACCGGGCACGTATCTTGCGAGTACATGGAGGTGCGTGTGTGCATGAGTGACTACCGGACGATACCAAGACGCGTTCGTGCCGCGTTTCGAGCTTCGCCGCGAGGGATCTCTCTCGCATTCACTTCATTTTCCTCATTTAGGGTTGGATTTGACTGATTCTAACAACACCTCGCCTCCCCTCCTCCTCCCTTCTCCTCCGACGCAGCAATCCGATTCCGTCGGTCTGGTGGTGGTGTCCGAAGAGGACCAGCAACCGCTGCTGGTGCACCGCATTTCTCGGGAGGCCATCTACCAGAGGCAGGGTGGCGACACTATCATCACCTGGAGCGATCCCGACATCAACACGGACATCGCCCTGTCCTTCCAAGAGGCGGTCGGGTGCAACTACATCTGGGAGCAGATCAAAAACGTACAGATGCAGTACGCCAAGAAAGACCAAGAGCAAGGTGAGCTTTCCGGACGTCTTCGAAGAGGTGCTGTGGACGAGTACGAGTTCGGCAGCGCGCCCGGCGACAGCTTTTACTATCAGGACTCCGGCAGGCAAGGTCCCGAAGAGCTTCCCGCCGCGGAGTTGGGGAACCTGGAAGAGCTCGTGAAGGTGGTGGCGGACTGCTCGCCCTTCGCGCGCGAGAAGATCGCGAGTCTGGTCCTGAACAAAGGATACCTCCGTCAGCTCCTGGACTTGTTCAAGGTGTGCGAGGACCTGGAGGACCGCGAGTCGCTGCATTTGATGTACCGACTAGTTCGCGGCTTGGTGCTGCTCAACGACGCGTCGCTCTTCGACGAGCTCCTAAGCGAGGAGAACGTCATGGACGTCGTCGGGGCGCTGGAATACGAGTACGTGGGGGAAGAGCTCGCGCGGGAACAAGAGGACGGGGCGGCGAAGCGGGCCGAACAAGAGGGCGCCGCCGCGGGACCCGGCGCTGAGAGCGGCGAGGACGGCGCACGAGACGACGAGCGCGCGAAAAGCGGCGGCGAAGCGACCACAGATGCGGGGGAAGCAGGGAACGAGCCCGGAGACGCCAAACCGACGCAGTCGAGGCCTCCGCTACCGCCTCCCCCTCAACACAGGGCGTTCCTGCGCGACTCCGTGGTGTTCAAACAGGTGGTGCCGATCCAGGATCCTGCCATCTGCGCGAAGATTCATCAGACGTACCGCATCGGGTACCTCAAGGACGTGATTCTCCCGCGCGCGCTGGACGACGCCACGTTCGGTACGTTGACGTCCATCATGCTGTTCAACAACGTCGAGGTGGTTCTCGCGCTCCAGGCGGACCCCACTTTCCTCCGCGAGCTGTTCGCGCGCCTGCGCAAGACGCCCAGAACCAGTCCCGAGTGGGGAGACCTCGTCGGTTTCCTCCAGGAACTGTGCTCGCTCGCGAAGCACCTCCAAGTGCAGCAGCGCGGCGCGCTCTTCGCGTCCCTCGTGCAACACGGCCTGTTTCAGGTTCTTACGGACGTCCTGGACACGCAAGGCGAGGCGTCACAGCTGAAGGGCGCGGATGTTCTGATGTCCACGCTGCACAACGATCCGAGCGCGCTGCGCGCGTTTCTCGTGAAACAGGAGGACCACGCGCTCTTCTCGCGAATCGTGCAGCTCTTCGTGGAAGGCGAAGAGGGTGTGCAGGCCCAGCTCTTCGAGCTTCTGAAGCTGATGCTGGATCCCGAAACCATGGACCAGCCGGTGGAGAAGAGCGGGTTCCTGGAGCTGTTTTACGATAAGTACGTCGAGAGGCTCGTCTCGTCCATCTCGGCGGGCGTGCGCGACGAGCCGCCGCCGTTTTCGGGGACGCCGGAGAAGAAACCCACCGACCCGGCGCGCGCCTCGGGGTCGCCCGTCCCGGCGTGGACGCTGGTGAAGACCATCGAGCTCCTGTGCTTCTGCGCGCAGCACCACAGCTTCCGCATCAAGTACTACGTGCTGCGGAACAACGTCGTGGAGAAGGTTCTGAACCTGATGCAGCGGCGCGAGAAGTACCTGGTGGTCGCGTCCGTGCGGTTCCTGCGCGCGTGCGTCGGGCTGAAGGACGAGTTCTACAACCGGTACATCATCAAGAACAATCTGTTCGCGCCGGTGATGAAGGTGTTCATGGCGAACGGAGACAAGTACAACCTGCTGAACAGCACCGTCCTGGAGCTGATGGAGTTCATCCGCACACAAAACATCAAGGCGCTCATCGCGCACGTCGTCGAGAACTTCGAGCACATGTTCGACTCGGTGACGTACGTGGACACGTTCAGGCTTCTCAAGACGAAGTACGAACAACGGAACCAGCAGGAACCCGGCTCGGCGCCGTCGGGCGAGGGGCGCGAGCTCGTGGGGCTCATCTCGCACGGGCCGGGCGCGGGGGAGGCGGGCTCCATTTTCGCGAGCAGGGAAGCCGTCGCGGCGCAGCAGGCCATCGAGAGCGCGCGTCGGCGGCGCGACGGGTCCATGGACAAGAGCGAGGAAGATTATTTCAACGAGGATGACGACGACGACGCCGCTCCCGCGCCAGAGGCACGCGTCTCGTTGTCCGACGCGCAGTTCATTCCCATGGTCAACGCCGCGGAGCTGCCCACGACGCCCGCGGATGAGCCGCCCGGCCAGGAGGCCTCGGGCGAGGGCGCGCTGAACGTCAAGCGCGCGCTGGACAGGGAAGAGGCGGATGCCGAAAACAAAAAGGCGCGCGTCGACGGCGCGGAGGGCGCGGGGAGCGCGGCGGAGGCTGGGGCGGAGGATTCACCGACGGAGACGAAACCGACGGAAACGGAAACGAAGCCTCCTGCGGAAGAGCAAAAGACTGAATAGGGCGTGCGTGCTTGTACCTGTAATGCATGCGATACTTAGGATTACGCGCGCGCGCGCGGCGCGACGCTTCTCTTCGTCTTCGTCGTCTCACCAAGCCTTGCTGACTTCGTCCGGCCGCAACACGCGTTTGCCGTTCCTGTCCAATCCGTGAAACTCCTCTTTTTCTTCCTTCGACCGCTCTTCCTTCTTGAGCTTCGGCCCCTTGAAAGCCCCCACGACCTTCTGCTTCTTGCCGCCTTTCTTCTGCGCGCCCATGAAATCGCGCCAGCCCCCGACGCGCCCCTCGCGCGCCTTTTCGTTATCCCACTCCTTCTGCGCCTTACTCTTCCGCTTCCGCTCCTGCGCCTCCTCCTTCTCTTCCTTCTCCACGCGTTCCTCCTCAGCCTTGATGCGAAGCGTCAGCTTCCTCCGCCTCCACTCCACGTCCACGATCATCTTCCGCGCCTCGAGTTTCCACAGCTCGTGGAACTCGTCGCTCGCCAAGAACGCCGCCAGCTGCGCTTCCCTGTTCCCCGAAAAACGCACGCGGAGCACGACGTCGTTCCGGGTGTTTTTCCTCCAGTTTTTCACCACCGCGTCTCGCGCGCGCTCTAGGTTGAAATCCAGTTCGCGCTTCACCTCCGGCGTGCCCAGCAGCTGTTGCGCCTGCCCGATCGCGTCGAACGCCGCCTTGGCCTTCTCGTGCGTGCACTTATCGGGGTGCACCAACAGCGAGACTTTGCGGAACGCGCGGCGTATGTCGTCCTCCTTCGCGTCGAAACGCAGCGCGAGGTGTTCGTACGGGTTCAGCTTGAAGCACGACAGAATACGTTCCACCTCCGCGTCTCGCGTCGCGTCGGAGACGTCCGCAAAGAATTCGCGAAGCAGAGTCTCCGAGTCCTTGATTTCTTCGATGGGGGGTGCAGGAGCCGCCGCCGCCGCCGCCGCAGCCGCTTCGATGGATTCGCGCGCGATGGCGGCTTTCGCGGCGGCATCGTCGTCCAGCGTTTCCGTCTCCGAAACCTTCGCGGTCTCGGGTTCCGCGGGCGGGCCAGTCGTGAGAACCTCGATGTTCGCGCGTTTCAAGTACGTCTCCTCCTTCGTTTCCGTGACCACCACGTGGTACCGCTCGCGGTCCGGGACGTACCGAACGACTCTGCCTCGCTTGCCGTTCAGCTCGGGACGAGATTTCAGACCGGAGACGGTCACCTCGGTCTCGGGGGCGAGGTCCGCGGTTTCGGAAGGCGCGTCACCCGCAGCCGTCGCGGAGGGCGGCGTGGTGGCGTTCGCCGCGGCCGCGGACGCCGACGCCGCGGGCGCCGGCTTCACGTTCACGGGTTTCAAGTACAGCTCCTCGCCGCCTTCCACAACTTTCACTTGGTATCTCTCCCGATCTGACGCGTACTGAACGATCGACGCGCGCTTGCCGTTCAAGTCAGGCCGCGCCTTGAGACCGCCAATCTCGACAGACGTCCCGGGCTCCATCGTGTGGGCCATCGCACCCGGGCCTCGGCCCACCTGCGCGGGTCACACGCGCCCCCGCGAGTGTGGCGACGAAGAAATAATGCACCCGCATTTCGGCCGCCTTCGAAAATGTCGACCGGAACGATCGGCGCGAGTGACATGAGAGCGCAGGTAAACGGGAGGCGAACGGTCGCGCGCGAAGGGTATCCACGCGCGTTTTTCTTCGACCGCCGCGGTAGCGTTAGAAGGCTAGCTGCTAGGCGTGCGACCGCCGTGACGACACGTCGGGGTCGCGCGCGTCCGTCAGAACACGAGCACCTTCTCCGTCCCCCCGCTCGGTTTCTGCGGGGGGCCGGGGAGGAAGTTTCCTAAGCGCGACCCGAGCTCGTTTGCGTTTTCGCGGCCCCAGCACTCCGCGGGGATCCCGAACGCCGCCTCGAGCGCCTTCCCCGCTTCGGGGTCCTCGATGGTCACCTCCACCAGCGCGTGCGACGGGTGCGCCGCGACGAACGCGCGCACGTTCGCTTCGTGCCTTTCCACGAACGCGAGGAGCTCCGCGTCGCCCTCCGGGCCCGCCGCGCCGGCGCCGGCGGGCAGGCCCCCCACGTCGCAGTCGCGCAGACGCTCGCGCAGGTCGTTCCACTCGTCCACGGACTGCAGCCACGCCTCCGGGGACGCGCGCCTGTTCAGCACGAGCGTGGCTTTCGGGAACTCCGCGTCCAGCGCGTCCAGCGCGTCTATTTGGGGGAAGAAACACGTGTCCTCCGACGCTTCGCCGCCCGCGCCGTCGTCGTCCAAGCCCACCTCGCCCGAACGCGCCAGCGGCTTCCCCGCGACGTCCATCTGCGCCCACGCCTCGAAGTTCCCGCAGCTCAGCAGCGGGGGCTCGTTCGCGGCGAGCGCGTCGCGAATGCATCGCCCGCACGTCTGCTCCATGGTGCTCCCGTCGCTGGCGAACGAGTCGTCGCCCTCCGCCAGGTCGACGCATTTGTAGTGCGAGGTGTCGAGTCCCCCGCACGCGAAGTACGACGCCAAGCTGGTGGTGCCCGCCTTGGGCAAGCCGACGACGAGCACGGGAAGGGGGACGCGCACGTCCGCGTGAGGAGGCATCTCCTGGTCGCCCGCGCCCTGGCCGAGCGCGCGTCGGGGGACGACGCCCGCGTGACGGGCCAACCCCAGCGTCGCGAGAGAGAGCAACAGGAATGAGAAGACAACCGGCAGAGGTGACACCAACGACGACGCGCGCACCTCTCGAGGGGCGGCGGACACGGGCGCGGACGACGCGCCGTAGCGCGAAGCGCGCGTCGCACTCGTTTCTCGTGGCTCGTGTGACATCGCCGCGCTCGGGTCTGCCGCCTCCCTCCGGCACGGACCCGCGCCGAGCGCAGTGGGCACGACGGCGAGCATCGGACGACGCTACTGTAACAGCCTCGAACGTGCCGAGAGCTTGGGTTGGCTTGAAAGTGCACTTCGGCGTTCAAGAACGCGAAAAAAAAAAAACACGAAAAAGCGCGTCCGTACTGTAGCACTATACGTCTTTTACAGACTACGTTCACATACGGCTCTTCGTCGATTCGCGAAGTCGCGACGTGGCCCGCCGTTTCGGAGATAAGAAAAGGGTTGGCCGATCCTCGCGGACGGCATTGCGTCGTCCGCGGCCTCGCGCACTCGCGAGCGACAGATTCTCACGATGCAGCGCGCTCTCGCCGCCTCCGTGCGGTGCTACGGGCTCGCCGCGCCCGGCGCCCTTCGTGCCCGCGGCAAGGCCACCTCGGTCGCGGCTGCGTCTCGCGCCGGCGTTTGGCCGGCGCTTCGCCCCAACCGCGCGGCGCCCACCTCCGGCGCCGCGCGCCTCGGAGCGTCCCGCCGCGCGGTTCGCGTGGCGCGCGCCGCCATCTCCACGGATGCGCCCGTGGCCACGGACGCGGCGGCGCCGGCCAGCAAGCCCGCGGGTGCGTCCACCGGCCCGACGTTCCAGGATGCCATCCTGCGTCTCCAGCAGTACTGGAGCAGCCAGGGATGCGCGCTGTGGCTGCCGCACAACACCGAGGTGGGCGCGGGCACGATGAACCCCGCGACGTTCCTGCGCGCGCTCGGCCCCGAGCCCTGGAGCGTGTGCTACCCCGAGCCCTCGATTCGCCCCGACGATAGCCGCTACGGCGACAACCCGAACCGCGTGCAGAGGCACACGCAGTTCCAGGTGATCCTGAAGCCCGATCCCGGGAACGCGCAGGAGCTGTACCTCGGGTCGCTGGAGGCGCTCGGCATCGACACCCGCGCGCACGACCTGCGGTTCGTGGAGGACAACTGGGAGAGTCCAGTGCTCGGCGCTTGGGGGCTGGGCTGGGAAGTGTGGCTCGACGGCATGGAGGTGACGCAGTTCACGTACTTCCAGCAATGCGGCTCGCTCAAGGTGTCGCCCACGGCGGTGGAGATCACCTACGGCCTCGAGCGCATCCTGATGAGCCTGCAGGGCGTGGACCACTTCAAGGACATCAGGTACAACGACACCATGACGTACGGGGAGATGCTGCTTCAGAACGAGTACGAGATGTCCGTGTACAACATGGAAGCCGCGTCCGTGGAGGGGTGGCAGAAGCGCTTCGAGCTCGCCGACGAGGAGGCGAACCGCATGCTGGAGATGCGCCTGCCGCTCCCCGCCTTCGACCAGCTGCTCAAGGCGTCGCACGCGTTCAACATCCTGGACGCGCGAGGCGCGGTGGGAGTCACGGAGCGCCAGAAGCTCTTCGCGAGCATGCGCAAGCTCGCGCGCGAGTCCGCCACGCTCTGGGTCGCCAGGCGAGAGGAGCTCGGGTTCCCGCTCGGCGAGTTTGAGGCGCCGGCGATCGGCGAGCCCGTGGTGTCCGCGAAGCCCGCGCCCACGGAGGCGAGCGACTTCTTCGTCGAGCTCGGCACGGAGGAGCTCCCCGCCGCGGACGTCGCCGCGTGCGCCGAGCAGATGGTCAAGGCGCTCGAGGCGAAGCTCGCCGCCGCTGGGCTCGAGCACGAAGGCGTCACCGTCGGCGCCACGCCCCGCCGCACCGTCGTGCGCGTCGCGAAGCTGGCCGCCGCGCAGGAGAGCAAGCGGGAACGCGTGCGCGGCCCCCCGCAGTCGCGCGCGTTCGAGGAGGACGGCGAGACCCCCACGAAGGCTGTGCTTGGCTTCTGCAAGAAGAACGGCGTCGAGCCCGCGGACCTGGAGAAGGATGGGGAGTACGTCTGGGCCGACGTCGAGACGGTGGGCGTGAGCGCGACGGAGGTGCTCCGCGAGGCGCTTCCCGGCGTGATCGGCGGGCTGAACTTCCCCAAGACCATGCGTTGGAACTCGGAGGAGGCGTTCAGCCGCCCCGTGCGCTGGCTGATCGCCATGCACGGCGAGCACCACCTGCCGTTCGTCGCGGTGGGCGTGCCCTCGGGCTCCACGACGCGTCTGCTCCGGAACAGCGCGGCGCCCGTCGCCGAGGTGACGAGCGCGGCGCACCACGCCGAGCTTCTCGAGAGCGAGCGCATCGAGATTTCCTTCGACGCGCGCCGCGACGCCATCTGGAAAGACGCCGTCGCGCTCGCCGAGACGGTGAACGGGATCGTGCCGCCCGCCTCCGGCGAGCCGGGCGGACTCATCGACGAGGTGGTGAACCTGGTGGAGTCCCCGACGCCCATCCTGGGGTCGTTCCAGGCGGAGTTCCTGGCGCTTCCCAAGGAGGTGCTGGTGATGGTGATGCGCAAGCACCAGCGGTACTTCCCGGTGGAGGACCCCGCGACGGGCGAGCTCTTGCCGCACTTCGTCACCGTCGCGAACGGCGCGGTGGACCACGACGCCGTGCGCCTCGGGAACGAGTCCGTGCTCACGGCGCGGTACCAAGACGCGCAGTTCTTCTACGAGGCGGACACCAAGAAGACGCTGGCGGATTTCAAGCCCGCGCTGGAGGGCATCACGTTCCAGACCGAGCTCGGCACGATGCTGGACAAGACGAAGCGCGTCGAGACGCTCGCGCCCACGCTCGCGAGGACGCTCGGCTTCGGCGAGGCGGACGCGAAGATCGCGGGCGAGGCGGCGTCGCTCGCCAAGGCGGACCTCGCCACGCAGCTGGTGATGGAGTTCACGTCGCTGGCGGGGGTGATGGGCAAGCACTACGCGCAGCGCGAGGGCCTGGATGCGAAATTGTGCGACGCCATCTTCGAAGCGGCGTTGCCCCGCTCCTCCGGCGACCTGCTGCCCTCGTCCCCCGCGGGCATCGCCGTCGCCGTCGCGGACCGCCTCGACACGCTCGTCGGCCTGTTCGCGGTGGTGGGCGCGCCCAAGGCGACGGCGGACCCCTTCGGCCTGCGCCGCGCCGCGTACGGCGCCGTGCAGGCGCTGGTGGCCAACGGCGTGCGCTGCGACGCGCGCGCGGCGCTGGCGGAGGCGGCGGCGCTGCAGCCGGTGGCGTGCGGCGCGGAGACGGTGGGCGAGTGCGTGGAGTACATGACGCGCCGCCTGGAGCAGTACCTCGTGGACAGCGGCTGCGGCATCGAGGCTGTGCGCGCCGTGCTGGCGGAACGCGGCGACGACCCGGCTTTCGCCGCCGCGACGGCGCGCGAGCTGGACGAGGTGGTCAAGGCGAAGGGCTCGGACGCCTCCGCGCTCAAGACGGCGATGGGCGTGCTTGCGCGTCCCACGAAGCTGGTCAGGGGCAAGGAGCTTCCCGAGGATCTGGAGGTGAAGCGGGACTCGCTCGTGGACGCCGAGGAGGTGGCGCTGTACGACGCCTACCTCGCGGCGAGGGAGGCGCTCGGGGACGGGTCGGCGGCGTCCGTCTCGGACCTGCTCGCCGCGGCGGCGACGCTGTCGGCGCCCTCGGAGGCGTTCTTCGACAAGGTGTTCGTGATGGCGGAGGAGCCCGAGCTGCGGCGCAACCGCCTGGCGCTCGTGAACGCGGTGGCGAGCCTGCCGAGAGGGATCGTCGACTTCGCCGAGCTCCCCGGGTTCTGATCGCGAGAGAGACGGCGAGAGAGACGGACGGTGTCGTTTATTAGAAGCTGAAAAGTGTGATTTCACGTCTCTTCAAAAAGGTACTACGCGACGCGTCGACGCCCAAGCTTGCTTTCGTGTCGCGGCGGCTGGTTAGTTCTCGAGGTTAAACTTGTTCGCCTTGAACAGCGCGAGCTTGTACGTGTACTGCGTCACGGGCTGGCCTTTGCTGTCGATGAAGCCCGGGTCGAAGGAGGTGAGGTAGTCGTACACGGTTTGCCCGGCGACGATCACGGGGCCGTCGCCGGCGGCTTCCGCCGGCCGGAACTTCCACTTCGTGAACGTCCGCGACGACTTGATTTTGGGTTGTTTGGAAGACGCCATCGCGGGCGGCGCGCCCGCGTTGGCGTTTCCAATAACGTTCCCTTCCGCCACGGAAGAGGCGGTGGGGTCGACGACGCCGGATCCGGATTCCGAGACGCTCGTTTGCGCGTACCCTCCGTTTTGCCCGTCAAAGACAATCTGCGCCACCTCGCTCGTCTCGATGCGGTCGGGCGCCGGGTACTCCTCGCTCCGCTGGTTCACGCGGAAGAACACGCTGCGCCCGTCGTTCCCCAGGCTCGCGGTGAGGACGTTCGGATCGTCCACGTCCCACTCCACGGACTCGATGACGTTGTACGCCTTGGCGGTCGCCTCCGCCATGCGCGCGACGTTCCACGCGCGATCCATCACCACTTTGTTCTGGTTGTTCCGGATGAAGCGCATCGGGTACACGATCTGCTCGCCCACGTCCTTCTGCGCGCGGCGCACCACCGCCATGTCCTGCACCAGCGCCTCGCCCTGGGGGGTCGCCACCTGCGTCAGCGTGCTGTAGCACAGCCACGTCCCGAGGAACTCGTCCGGGAACGTCAGGTCGGAAGGCGCGCCGCTGATGGCGGACCACGCGTCGGAGACGAGCCCGTTGCTCATCGCGGAGGCGCGCTCGGGGACGGCGGACGCGCCGGCGGCGGCCGCCGCGACCGCCGCGAGGACCCCGCGCCGGCTCACGCTCTCGGCGGAGGAGGACGAAACAGGCGCCTCCTGCCGCTCGCGAAGCTTGCGCTGGTGCCGCCGAACAGCCTTCGGGCAAGGACATGTCTCGCCTCTCGGGCAACCCGAGCAGTGGTCCACCGCGGCGCCAGCCTCGTCGTCCGCCGCGGACGCCGCCGTCGCGAGGCGTCTCGCGGCGCGAGGCGCGCCGCGCCGAGAAGCGGATCTGCCCGGCGCGGTCACCCGCGCGGGGGTCGCGCCTCGACAGGCGGCCGTGGTCGTCGCCATCGCGCCGGCGGAAGTGCCGATATCCCAGACGCCGTGACGTGTCGCGTGAAAAGAGCGGTCGCGGAGGGCACGCCGCGAGATCGGACTCTGTGCTTCGACGCAGTCTCGAAAAACGGAAAATCGATGTCGCTCCGAAAGTGCCGAGTTTTCTTGTGCCTATGTTTCAACCCGACGACGCCTTTTCCTCCTCCGGCGCGTCCGCTTCCGCGTCCGCTTCCTCCGCCTCCCCCCCCGTCTCCTCGCGCTCGCCGGGCGCAGACGGCTCCCCCCCCCCCGGCTCGCGGTTCAGCCCCCCCTCGCCGTCCTCGAGCTCGGCGTCCGCGCGCGCGAAGTCCCTCGGGACGGGATACATCTCCGAAGAAAGCAGACGCTCCGCGGCGTCTCCTCGCGCCTCCGCCCAGCTCGTCTCCGCGTCCACGCGCCGCCGCAGAGCCGCGCTCTTCTCCTCCGCCTCCGCGGTTCTCCGGTCGGCCGCCTCCGCGTGCGCCCGCCACCGCGCCGTCTCGGCCTCGGCCGCCGCCGCGCGAGCCTCCGCCGCGGCAACCTTCGCCTCCGCCGCGGCGGCGCGCCGCAGCGCGTCGCCGCGCACGTTGGCGGCTTTGGTCATCGTCTCGGCGCGCGCCTCGCGCACCTCCGCGAGTCGCCTGCGCTCCGCCGCCGCCACCTCCGCGCGCAAGCCCGCGCACGCGCGCTCCGAGCGCAGCGCGGCGTCCAGCGCGCGGTCGTACCGCGTTTTGATTTCGGAAAGCAGAGGCTTGTACGTGACGAAGGCGTCGACGAACGCGTCGAAGGTTTGGCGGTAGGCGTCGAGCGACGCGAGCTCATAGGTCGCGTCGTCGTCGCTCGTCGAGAGCGAACGCGCGTCGTCGCCGTCGTCCGCGCCGGCGCCGGTAAGACGCGCGAGCCTGAGCTTATCCCGAAGCAGGCGCTCCAGGTCACACAGCAGGGTGGGCTTGCTCTTGCCGGAGACGGCGGCGCGCGGGAACGTCTCGAAGTACCCCGGGCCGCTCGCGTCGGGGGGTGCCTTTTTTGGCACGCGGGCCGACCGCATCTCCCCGCGCCTGAGCTCGCGGGCGAGGTCGCGCTGCATCGCGGCGGCGGAAGCGGCGAAGCGGCGCGCCTCCTCGGAGCGCTTGTGCGAGTTGGTCGTCGGCGCGCGCCGCGAGGAACCGCCGGAGGGGGCGCGCGCGCCGTAATCGCGACGCGCTTCGAACGAAGGGAAGGAATCGTCGTCGGGACCGACCCCGCGGAGGGCCGCGCCCGTCCCGCCGCGCTCGGGGGCGCGAGGCGGGGACGTGCCCTCCAGCCCGACGGGGGGATGCCCCGCCACCATGGAAGCGGCGCGCGCGATGGAACGGCGCAACCTCGAAGTGAGGACCCGCCTCGTCGCGCAGGAGACAGTTTTGGATTGTTCCCCTCGGACGCGACGAACGGGGACTTCCGAGAGGCGGTCTCGGAGATTTTGTTTTTCTGGGACCGTCAGAGCGACGCGCGCGGCGCGTGCCTCAGTCAGGCGCATGCTGAGCGCGGCGAGGTGGCTGACGGTGGCGCATCGAGTCTCCCTCGACTTCCGTCGGTCCCTCATCCCCGCCTCCGCGCCCCCCCGCCCGGTGGCCACCCGGCGGGGCGTCGGAACGCCGAATCTCTCTCGCGGACTCGGCACCGCCGCCGGCATGGCCGACCCGGACGGCGTCGCGGACGCGCGTTTCGACGCCTCCGGCGTCGAGATCGAGATCCCGCTGCCTCCGCCGATCGGCACGAAGCGTCTGCAGCGGCCCGCGGACGAGCCCGCGGGCAAGGCGTTGGCGCGGCTCCGAGCGACCGTCGAGAAGGCGCGGAAGAAGACCGCGTCAAAAAAGAAGAAGACGGACGGCGACGGCGACGCGGCGTCTCCGCCGCCGCCGATCGCGACGCTTCGCGAGAGTCCTTCCGGTGCCGCGCTGGATCCGGAGACGCCCAACGCGGACGCGTGGGTGAGCGGTCGAACGCTGGTCGTGGACGGCGTGGGTTCGTTCCGAGTCAGGGTCAACGCGCCGTCTCTGGAATCCGTCGCCGTCGCGGGCTACCCCGTCGTCGGGTCGCCGCTCGTCGCCGCGCCCTTCGGTTTGCGGCACTGCGACGAGGACGAGGACCTGGCGTACGAATGGTTCCGCCGGGTCACGCGTGACGATACAGACGGCGCGGACGCTGAGACCGAGACGGGCGCGAACGCCGGAAAGAACGCCGTCGCGAGCGACGTCCTCGTCGGCGTCGGGCGCGCGTACGTGCCGACGCCCGCGGACGAAGGAAACGTTCTCGTCGTGACGGCGACGCCCAAACCGCCGAGAGGCGACGAAGCGCCGTGCGGCGCGCCCGCGTCGTTCGCCACGGCGCGCGCGACGGCGGCGGCGCGTCCGAGACCGGACGCGTTTAAACGCATGGTTACGTTCGTGCCGTCGTCGACTTGGTCAAAACGCGTTTCGGCGGAGGAATGCGGCGGAGGAACGTCGGACGTCGCAGATGACGACGCCTCCGCCTCCGTGGTTCGAATCATGACGTACAACGTTTTAGCGGACGCGTACTCGCACACCTGGGCGTCTTTGTACCCGTACTATTCTTTGGCGAACGCGGACCCGCACGCGCGGCTCCCCCTGGCGATGCAGGACGTCCTGCTCGCTGAGCCCGAGATCGTGGCGCTGCAGGAGGTGGACCGCAAGTGGTACGGCGAGTTCTGGGTCCCGCAGATGCGCGCGGCGGGGTATATACAAGCGGGTCCTTTGGCCGAGAAAACCGGGCTCACCCGAGAGGGCTGCTGCGTTTTCGTCAAGGCGGACGCGTGGCGCGTGGTGGACGCCGCTGTGGTGTCCCTGAAAGACCCCGGCCCTATGCCCGAAGAAGAGGCAACCGCGGCGTTCGTGCGAACGCAGCCGCACTTGCGCGAGGCGCTGGCGAAGATCTCCACCGTGGGACTCGTCGTTAAACTCGAGCCGCGGCGCGGAAAGGGCGCGGAAAACGATACCTCCGCGCGGCGTCCTCTGGTGGTGGCGAACGCGCACCTGTTCTTCCACCCCGGCGCGACGCACGTCCGCGCGCTGCAGACGCGGTGGCTGCTGCGGCACGCGCAGAAGGCGCGCGAGGCGCACGCGCGCGTCGAGACGCGAGACGAAGACGATGACGATGACGATGACGCGACGAGACGAACCGTCGGCCTCGTCGTGTGCGGCGACTTCAACGCCGAGCCGTTCGACGCCGCCGCGCGTTTCGCCGAGGAGGGCGCGTTGAGCGCCGGCGACGCCGACTGGGCGCTCGGCTCGGTGTTCCGCTGGGGAGGCACGTCCTCTCGAGCCGCGGCCGCCGAGCTCGCGAGCATGTCTGAGTATGGCGCGCCGAGCGAGAGCGCCGAGCGAGACGAAGGAGGCGACGGCGACGGCGACGGGGACCCGGCGGCGACGCACCAAAAGCTGGGGAGGATGGCGGCGTGCTGGCGCGCGTGCGGCGAGACGGAGCGCGGCGAGCGCGCTCGATGCGCGGTCATCACGCCCCCGTCCTTTTCGGACGACACGAACGACACGCATGACCTCAATGAAAGGGACCCTTTCGTGATCGCGCGGCACCACGCTCGGAACGGGTGCACGTTCAAGACGTGCGACGTCGTCGCGGCGTGGACGTTTCGCAAAGACGCGGGCATGCCGCCGGGCGTGCGGCTCGCCGGCGTCGCAAACGCTCCGTGGCCGGGCGCCGAGCTCCGCGCGACGGATGCGACCGATCCCGACTCGGAGGGCGGGGGCGGGGGCGAGCCCGCGCGACGTTTAGGTATGGGACCGGAGTGGGCCCGAGGGGACAACCCCGCCTCCGCCCCCGGAGAAATGTGCGACGCGGTCGGCGACGCCGCGACGCGGTCCGCGTCGAACGCGGGGGGCGTTGATTTTAAAAAAGATTTCGAGCGCGGCGCTGGAGGCGTCGCCGCCTCGTCGGACGTCGCGGCGGCGACGTCGGCGGCGAGGAAGGCTCTGGATTCGCACCGCGCGGTTTTGCGTTCGGTCTCGGCGTCGGCGCTCGCGCTCGAGCGTGAGGCGATGGTTGAGATCGATCGTTTAAACGCCGAGTCCGGTGGGTGGGTCGCGTCGTCGATCGGCGCGAGCGGCGTGCACATGCGGCACCCGCTTCTTCTTTCGTCGGCGTGCGGCGACCCGGAGTGGACCAACTTCGTGGGCGGGTTCCGCGGCGCGTTGGATTACGTGTGGTGCGACACCTCGCTCGACACGCCGTTCGGCGCGGCGATGATGCCCGTCGCGCACGCGCCCATGCCTCCGCTCGAGGCGGTCACGAGGCAAACCGCGCTGCCCAACGATGAGTTCCCGAGCGACCACCTCCCGATGGTCGCCGACGTGCGCTTCGTGAAGCGCTGACGACTTCTGCGACGCCTTGTTATTTAGATGTATTTTGAAAGTACACAACGTACGCGCGAGTCTCGCGTTCCCCCGATAACGCACGCGCGAGTCTCGCGTACCACCTTCTAGTCTGTGTTACACAGTATACCTACGTGTGCCTAGCGCCTCCTCGCCCTCCTCCTGGCGCGCGCGCGCTCCTCCGGCGCCGCGCACCCGAAGCACGCGAGCACGTCGTTGGCGAAGGAGGGCTTGGGCGGGAACTTTTCGCGCAGCGCGCGATTGACGATGTGCCGCACGATCCGCCTCGCGATCACCTTCGGGCGGTCGTTCCAGGGCGTCGCCAGGTCGTGCGCGGACTCGAAGTCGCCGAGCTCATCGAACACGCGGTCCCCGGAGTCCCCGGAAAGAGACCCGTCGGCGTCGGCGCCGACGGAGTGCTCGTCGTCCGACGGCGCCGCCCACGCGTCGGCGGTGGCGCGGCGCGCGGCGAGACTCGAGTCGTCGTCCGCTTCGAACTCGGGCACGGGCTTCGTGTGCGCCATCTCCTCCTCCCTGTCCCAGTACCGCATGGTGGTGGTCATCGCGGCGTTGAGTTTGCCGAGAAGGCGCGCCTCGCGCGCCTCGAAGGTCTCCGGGAACGGCGCGCCCGGCCCGACGTCCGACCACGGCTCCGATGCGGAGAACGCGCTCGACCGCTCGCTCGTCGAGGTGGGCGTGTACGTGTACTCCCCGTCGCTGAGCTCGGAGGAGCGCGTGTACGCGTCCGAGGCGCGTTCCTCGCGCGCGGCCCGGCCGCCGGCCGGCTCGCCCCGGGAAGACGTCTCCGACCGGACGTCCTCGACGGTCGCGCGCTCGAGCGCGCGCCTCGAAGCCTCCACCCGGCCGTCGACGCGCTCGGACGCCTCGCGCGCGTGCGGCTTCCCATCGGGCGCGTCCGCGAACTCCACGCTGCGCCGCTCGCGGCGCTCGCCCTTCGAGACGCCGCGCGCGCCTCGCATCGCCATCGCGCGGCCGACAGGAGGGGCTGCGCGCGGAGGAGTGGGCGGCTACACCGTAGTCCTGGGAATTTCCACTGACAGCGTGGAGAGCCCGTCCTGGCAGGCGTCAGTTGCGACGCGAAACTTTCGCCCCCGCACAGCGCGATGCACGCGGTCGGGGGCGTGCCCGCCTCGGCGGTCGCCGCGGGACGCCGCGATGCCCGCGCACCGCGCGTTTCCCGCTCTCGGCGCGCGCTCGCGCTCCGGCGCCGCGCGCGGCTCGGCGCGGTCGCGGACGCGCGCGCCGGATCCGACGCGCGGACGTGGCGCGTGCGTCAGGTGTACGGCGACGGCAAGGTGCTGCTGGACCAGCTTCGCGAGGTGGCTGACCTGCTGGCGGACGGGTTCAACGCCAGCGGGCGCAGCAGCAAGGACCTGCTGAACGGGCTCGTGCAGAAGGTGCGCTGGAGCGGCGGCAACTTCATCTGCCTGGTGGCGGACGACGGGAGCGACGGGAGCGCGATGGTGGGCGCGTGCGACCTCACGCTGTTGCCCGCCGGCGGCGACAAGAAGAGCAAGGAGGGCATCGTGGCAGACGTTCCAACGCAGTTGGGTTTGCCGGAGGACGCGCACTTCCTGTACCTCACGGGGATGGTCGTCCCTGTGGCCATGCGCAGGGGGGGGATCGGGGACGCGCTGCTCCGCGAAGCCGAGTCGGTCGCGGAACGGCTCGACCCGAAACCGACGTGCGTCGCGCTGCACGTGCGCAACGAAAACGGCCCCGCGCTCGGTTTGTACTCGAAAGCCGGCTACGTCGCCGTCGCCGACTTGCGGGACGGCGCGGGGGGAGGCGACGCGAACGAAAACGAAAAGGAAAACGAAAACGCGCGCACCAAGACGTTGCTCAGCTCGTTCCCCCTGAAGTTCCCGTCGGGCGGCGCGCTCGGGTTCGGCAAAAAACCCGCGACGCGCGACGAGACGCTCATGGTCAAGTGGCTGTCGAAGGAGTAGTGACTTTTTTTGAGAGGCTTTTTCTTTTTCGAGGCGCCAAGCCAAGGATGGCGGGTTCGAACGTCGTACGCGTACATTGCACGGTTCGCTCGTAGACTACACATCGCGCGCGTTTTCGCGCGTGTCCAACAAACAAAAAACAAAACGCGTTTTGGTTTTCTCGTCGCGTCTCACGGCGACCCCGCTCGCGCGTCGTTCCCGCTCAGGTCCCCGACGAACGTCGCGAACTCGCGGAAGTTGCGCTCCTCGAAGAGCGAGTCGCACATGCGCAGGAACGTGAACGAGGTCATGCCCGCGCCCTCCGTCTCTCCGCCGCCGCGCTTGCAGTTGCGCACCATCTGCTTGAACGCCGTCGCGTCGCACCGGTACAGCGCGTTTTCCGCGGCGACATCCACGCCGTGCCGCGCCGCGCACCGCACCACCTGGCGCATCAGCCCCTCCGGCCCGCACTTGTGCTCGGGGTCGTGCTCGCGGTCGCTCATCTCCGCGCACGTGAACGTCACCGACGCGCCACACGACTTGGCAACCGCCATCACGCGGTCGTACCCGCTCGGCCGGTTATCACCTCTCGTTCCGAACGAAGCGTGTGTTCCGCCGAGAGTACTTCGCGATTCCCGGGAATTCGACTCGTCCACGAAACTCCCGACGCTCCCGAAACTCCCGAGCGACTGGTTCTTGGACAAACCGCCCCCGCGCGGGGGCGAGCCCAGCCCGTCGAAGCTCGGACGGCTGTGCGACACGCCGCGGGAGCTCTCACCGCCGGGGACCCAATCCATGCTCGCGCGTCGCACGTCCGCGCCGCTCCCGCCGCCGCCGCCGAGTTTCCCGAACGAATTTTGTCTCGACTTAGGCGCGCTCTCGCTGTTCCCTTCATTCGACCCGCCCTGCGTGTTGTAGTACCCGGTGGTGAGCTCCGCGGCGTGCGAACGCGTCTTGTACCACCAGTGAATGCCCGCGCACTTGAGCGCCAGCCGCGCGCCGCACCCCGCGAAGCACTCGCCCGCGGCGCGCATGACGCGCTCGCCGTGCGCCGCGAGCTCGCCGCTGTACCACCCCAGGAAGAACCGGCCGTACTCGCTGTCCCACCGCCCGTTGGGCGAGGAAGCGCTCGCGCCGCACTCCTCCTGCGTCAAGTCATCCAGCGACTTGGTGCGCGCCGCCCACGCGCGCGCGTCGGCGCCGTTCCCCGGGGGCGAGCCCCCGAGGGACCCCGCGACGGGCGAGTCCGGCGCGAGCGTCGTCGGCAGGAGCATCGAGCGCGACGACAAGAGCTGCCCGCCGGGTCCCACGCCCCCCCCCAAAGATGTGCGCGTTTCGAAACTCGACCCGCGGGTCGGAAAACCGGGATTTAACCCCGGGAACGACGACGACCCGATTCCGGCGCCGTTGGCGAAGAAGCCCGTGTCGTCCGGGCGACTGTTGTACGTCCCCGCGTCGTGCGGCCCCCCCTTGCCCCACTCCGGGCGCCCCGCCGCCACCGCCGCCATAGACAGGCTCTCGAGCGCGCGGCGGTCGTAGCACTGGAACTCGCCGACGCCCGGGAAACGCCACCCGCGGCTCATGGCGTACGCCGGGAACCGCAGCTCGCCGCACGGTCCGCACCCCACTAACACCTCCGTGATGAGCCCTCCTTGGCGGAGCTTGTCGTCGAACGTGAAACGGAAGGCGCGCATCAGGTCGCGGTAGCACTCCAGGGGAGAGCGAGGGGGGTGGTGATGGGACACCCGGCGGTTCGACTGTTTTGTTTCGGTCGTCGTGTTGGCGCTCATGTCGGAAACGCCGACGTCGCCGTCGGCGTTCCGCGCGCCGTCGAAAACCGGCATCGGCGCGTTGTCCGCCCAGAGGCTGAGGTACTCGTCCGACCTCGTGCCCGCGCGGTCCTGGAACAGCAGCCCGTCGGGGTCGCGCTCGACCGCGTCCTCCACCCAGGGAGGCAGCGGGACGTGGTAGTCGTCGTCGCGGTTCGCGCCGCAGGCGTGGAACGAGAGCACCACGTGCAGCTTCAACTTTGTTCGTTCCAGCACATCCATGAGCGCGACGTAGGGGGCCCAGTCGTACGCCCCGGGCGCGCGCCGCTCGACGATGCCCCACCACACGTCGATCATCACGCCCTCCACTCCCGCGTCGCGAAGAGCCTCCAGGCGCGGCGCGAGCTGCTCCACCGCGCGCAGCTCCCCCTCGCGGGACACCGTGTCCAGCGGGAGCATCACGTACACGGGCACGCCCCCCGTGCCGCTCTGCGACCGCCTCCGGCTCGGGGGAGAATCATCGGACGCGCTCGGCTCCACCTCCATGCTCGCGTCTCGGGTCGGGAAGTCGCTCGCGCTCGTCGGGTCTCGCAGGTGGCACGGGGCGGTCGGACACGACTCGACTCCCTCTCCTCAACCCGAGGCGTTATCTCCCCGCGCGTCCCGCGTCCCCGCGCGACGCGTTGATCGCTCGATTCCGATACTTTCCCAAGCGGCGCGCGTGCTTTTCCAAGAAGCACGACTCTTGGAGCCCTCGGCCCCTCCCCCCGTCGGTCGCCCGCGCGCGTTCGCCGTTCGCCCACCCGCCGCGTTCGTCGCGCGCGTCCCGCTGCACCGCGCCGCGACCCGGCGAAATCCGGCGCGCGCGCCGCGAGTTCTCGCGCGCCTCGCGCCGTTTGCTAACAACGAACGACGCAATCGGGCGCGCGAGACCTTTCGGTTTTTCACTGAGCGTTAGTCTGAAAAAAAAGAAGGCTAACGTATTCAGTATGGAAAACGCGAAAAATAAATATCAACGAACCTGAGAAATCGGGGAGTCATTAGACCGCGATCGATGCGCGTCCGAACCGGCGAGAATAGGGTTTTGGTCGCGCGGTTCGCTCGGTTTGGCCACGTTTCACGAGCGCCTCGCGTTTGCGAGCGTGCGCGTAAAAAGCGAATCGCGCGCGCTCTCCCGGCATTCTACTCGACGCCGCGCTCGTTGCGACGACTCGTAGAGGACGCAGCTCGAACCTCGTGTTCAGGTCGCGTATACACTTCGGAGACTCTAGTTCGCGCTAAGTCCCGTCGACGACACACTCTTACCGCGCGCGGAAGAGACGTAAAGATGGCTGCTATCGCCTCTATCCAATTTGCCGCCGGCGTGCGCGCGCCGGCGTCCGCCGCGAAGTCCCTGAAGGCGACGTCGTCCTCGTCCTCGTTCATGGGCGCCCGCGTCGCCGCGCCCGCGCGCTCCGTGCGCACCGCGGCGGCCGGTGGCCTCAAGGTCGAGGCCAGGTACGACGCGGGTGTGGGGGTTTTCGGGAACAAGGCTGGCATGACGCAGCTCTTCACGGAGGAGGGCCTCTGCGTGCCCGTGACCGTCATCGCGGTCCAGGCGGGCAACGTCGTGACTCAGGTGCGTCATCTTCCCGCGATCGGGTCTCGAACGCGAGCGAATCTCCCCCGCGAAGCGCCGCGCGCGCGACCCGAACGCGAGCTCGGCGCGCGCGACGCGCGCCGCGAACCGGCGCGTCCTTTCGCCGGCACATCAGAGGGTTTAGGGCACTGGCGAGCGCGGCCACCGCTCGGCGGTGGCGTGATCCACTCTCGGCTCCGCGCCGCGCCCGACGACGCCGCGCGAATCGACGCGCACGCCGCCGCGAGAACGCGACCGCACCGACGATCGCGGAGACGCGCTCGCGGCGCTCGCGGCGCCACCGCCGCGGCGTGCGCGCGCGCGTCGTCGCGCCCCCCCCCCCCTCGAAAAGCACGCCGCTCGAACGCTCGTCCGCTGACGCCTCCTTATCCACGTGTTTTCCCTTTTTTCCACCCTGCTCGCGCTGCCGTCGAAAAAATGACAGGTCAAGACCGAGGACACCGACGGCTACAACGCCGTGCAGGTTGGGTACGACCAGGTTGCTGATTACAAGATCACCAAGCCCGAGGTTGGCCACTGCGCCAAGGCTGGCGTTCCCCCCATGCGCCACCTCGAGGAGTTCCGCCTCGTGGGCGCGCCCACGCACGAGCTCGGCGCGCAGCTCAACCCCAGCGACATCTTCAAGGTTGACGACGTCGTGGACATCCGCGGCACGTCCATCGGTAAGGGCTGGCAGGGCGCCGTGAAGAAGTACGGCTTCTCGCGCGGTTTGATGACGCACGGCTCCAAGTCGCACAGGCAGCACGGTTCCGTCGGCGCCGGCACCTCGCCCGGCCGCATCTTCCCCGGTAAGAAGATGCACTCGCAGATGGGTAACGAGGCGGTGACCGCGCGGAAGCTGAAGGTCATGCGCGTGGAGGAGGATTGCATCATCGTCAAGGGAAGCGTGCCGGGGAAGCGGGGGAACCTCCTGAGGATCGCGCCCTCGAAGATCGTGGGCAAGACCATCCCCCACAAGCTCCAGGAGGCTTGAAGCGGGCGGGGTCGATGAGAGGGTCGGAGGATTCGCGCGCGGCTATTTGCGAAAAAACACGAAACGATTGGTTTCTCACGAGAGCGCCGTCGGAGGAGAGCGGAGCGACGATTCGCCATTGCGACGTTTGTTATTAGAGCCGTTCACAAAAAAAACGTAGACTACGTAGTCGGTAGTACACGCGTTTCGTATCACGAGAACACGAACACCTTCACCCCGGCTTCGCGCGCGGCGGTGGCCACCTCGAGCCGAGCCGCCGCGGAGATAAACGGGTTGCGATGAAGGGCGAGCGCCGAGGCGCGGCGGGTGTCTTTCCGGGACGGAAAAAACGCACCCGCCAGCGCGCGCGCGCCGGCGTCGCCTATGCCGCAGGCGGCGAGCCTCAGCTCGCTCGGCGCCACTTCCGGACGACACACGCGCGCTAACGCGATCGCGCCCGCGTCCCCGAGCTCCTCATTATCGCTGAGATCCAGCGTTTTTAGTCTCGGGCCCAGTCGCGCCTCCGCGCCCGCGGCGACGGCGTCGGCGCCGTCTCTCCCGATGCCGTTGGCGGGCGCGTACAGGCGCTCGAGCCTCGCGTTGAGGATGAGCACCTCCGCGAGCTCTGCCGCGCCCGCGTCGCCGATGCCGCAGTCGCCGCAGTCGAGCACGCGGAACGACGCGCCGTCCGCGGCGGCGCGCGCGAGCGCGTGGCACGCGGCGACGTCCAGGCGTTGGCCGGAGAGGTTGACTGTCACGACGCACTCGGCTCGGGCGATGGCGCGCGCGAGCGAGACGAGCGACGGCGTCTCGAGGGAGGGGGCGTCCGCGCGACGCGTGAGGTTCACGGTACGCGTCGCGTCCGAGTCGAGGGCGCGAAGCGCGGAAGCGGCGCTTCGCCCGTGCGTCGTCTCCGCGGGCGTGTCGTCCTCCGCGCGCGACATCTAAGGCAGAAACGCCACTTTTGGCACTTGAAACGCCCACCGCCCCCCATGAGTCGAGAAAGGTCGCCACCGATTCCGAGAAGAGGCATTCCGTGACGCGCGTCCACGACGCGGTTCGGTGGTAGGGGTCGATACGACGCGACGCGTATGCGCGATCGCATTCCCACGTTCCCGGCGCCGGCGTCGCCCCCGCCCTCCACGTCGGGCGGACACGGGTGGACCCTCGACGCGGTCGCCGCCGGCCTCGCGGATGCGCTGAAAAAGCGCGGGCACACGGTGGCGGTGAGCGAGTGCACGTCGGGAGGCCTCCTCGCCGCGTCTCTGCTTTCCCTCCCCGGCGCGTCCGCGTACTTCACCGGCGGGGCCGTCGCGTACGCCGCGGGCGCGCGAGAGGCGCTCGTTCCAGGGACGCACGACGCCCTCCGCGCGCTGGAGTCGGCTCGCGGCTCGGACAACTACGCGTCGCCGGAGAGGTACTGGGAGAGCCGGGTGCTTTGGGCGACTTCGGCGGCGCGGGACTTGCAGTTGATGTGCGGCGCGGACTGGGGCATCGCCGAGGTGGGCGCCGCCGGGCCTTCGTTCCACCGCGCCACCGGCGTGGACGCGGCGTCGGGGTCGGGATTCGCGGTGGTCGCCGTCGTCGGCCCCCCCGCGGATGAAAGAGCGGAGGCGGATCGCGTCTGGGTGCGCGTCTGCGAAACCGGACACGCGCGCAGGGACGAGAACATGTGGCAGTTCGCCGCCGCCGCGGCGAGCCTCGCGGCGCGGTGCGTGGAGGGCTCGGAGCCGGCGGATAACGCGGAAAAGAAAAAAGACGCGGGCGACGACGTCCGAAACGACGAGTGGCGCGAGGCTCTGGACGCCGCGATGCGCGTCGTGCGGTGAGACGAAGAAAGCGCTCTCTTCTCGTCGCGCGCTTTCGTCTTTTTTGTAATGAATGAATAAGATACATCTAGGCTAGAACGTCGGCCGCTAACACGCGCGTGTCGTGTCACAACGCCTCGCACGGCGCACACGCAGCATCGCTCGCCCACTCCCTGGCACACGCCAACGCGTTTTCGGTGAATTTCCCAAACGGCGCGCACATCTCGCACCCGAGGGGCGCGAAGCGCCCCGTCCCCGGCGTGAGCGCGGCGGGATCCTTCACCCGCGCGCACTCCGCCGCCGCGCGCGCCCACTTCTCGGCGAGCTTCTCCGCCAGGTCGGGCGCGTCGAAGAACATGTTCAGCTCCATCTCGTGGAACGCCGACCTCGCCCAGGCGTTCCAGCTCCCCACCGAGCAAAAATGCCGGTCCGCGACGCAAAACTTGCCGTGCTGAAACGCGTGCACGCCCTTCCCGATGTCCGCGCGCTGGCTCTTCTTCGGGCCGGTGAGGTACAGCTCAACCTTCGGCGCCCCCACGAGCATCGCGCGCGCGCCGGCGGCGAGGTCGCCCATGGGGGTTTGTAAATCAGCGGAGTACTGCGAGTTGAGCAGCACGCGCACGCGCACGCCGCGAGCCGTCGCGCGGCGCAGCGCGTCGATGAGCGGCGCGTGCGGCGCCGCAAAGCCCATGCACAGCAAAAACTCGCGCTCAGCCTTGTCGGCGAGGCCGACGACGGCGCGGAGCACGGCGTCCTCTCCCGTGCGGTCGGGGCGGGACATCACGGGGTGGAAGCGCACGCCGTGCGCGTGCCACCCCAGCGGGGACATCAGGTTGACGCGCCGAGAAGACACAACGCTCTCGGGCACGACGGAGGCCACCGCCACGGAGACGTCGCAAACGTCGGGCGTCGCCGGCTCGGGTTTAGAAACCCTCTTCTCCTCCGCCACCTCCACCTCCACCTGCTCCAGCCTCTCCCCCGTCTGCTCGAGCCACATCTCGTTGAAGAGCGCGTCGATCGCCCTCGCGGCGGCGCCGTTGACGGCGATGTCGCAGTCGCTCTTCTGTGTCAGCTCCGTGGGGTACAGGTTGGAGCCGCCGGTGACGGCGAAGTCGCCGTCCACCGCAAACAGCTTGACGTGCGACTTCACCTCGTACCCAGCCACCGGCTCCGTCGCCTGGAAAAAGCCCACGCGGAACGAGCCCGGCGGGCACTGTTCGATCACCTTCTGCAGCGTGTTGTCGTAAAAGTCCAAAAACTTGGCGCGCGCGTCCGCCTGCGACGCGTACGGCGTCAGAGGGCCCCAGCCGTTGGAGCGCGCGATGGCGGCGCGAGCGACGGTGGCGTCGAGGAGCATGCGCACGCGCACGCCCCGTCGCGCCGCCGCCGGCAAAAGCTCGCACAGCAGCCGCGTGAAGTGCGCCTCGTCAGCCTTGAAGTAGCACGTCGCGATGGCGATCGAGCCGCGCGCGCGCTGCACGGCCGTCTCGACGCAACCGACGTGCTCTTTGAAGCCGCCCACCAAACGCACGTCGCACGCGGGCGCCGGCGGGAAGCCCATCTTGCGCATCGACTGATCCGTCGCGAAGTCGCGCACGGGCCAGACGCACTTGCCCTCTCCCATGTACTTCTGGTTCCACTCTGCCACGTCCACCGTGTCCACGTGCTTGCGCACCTTGCGCAGCATCATCATCTCGAACGCCTCGTTCTCGACGCGGTAGACGGAGGGCAGGAAGCGGCCCGCGCACTCGCACGCGCCGAAGGTGGCAGCCTTGAACGCGCGCTTGGGCAAAAGCCGCTGGGCAGCCTTGAGCGCCACGCGGCGCGCCAGGAGGCGCGCGAAGATGGTCTTGTGCACGGCGTGCTCCAGCGGCGTGAAGCGCGGGACGTGCATGAGGTCGCCCGAGGGCGCCGGGCGCGTGGCCTTGGCGCGCGTGCCGGGGGCGCCGGGGGTGACGCCCGGGATGCCCACGAAGTACTCGACGCGCGGAACGACGGGCGCGATGGCGAGCGTGGCGCTGACGTCGTCCTCCTGCGGCGTGACGGTGATGGTGCCCACGAGCGTGCCCTGGTCCACCGCGGGCGCGAAGCCCTCGAAGTTGCCCTCGGAGCGCACCTCCAGCGTGCTCTCCGCGGGCGCGAGCTCGGCGAAGACGTCGGAGAAGGACACCACGCGCGACTCCTCGAGCGAGAAGGAAACGCGGCGGGAGGGGGGCAGCGTCATGTCGGCCGCGGAGCCCGAGTTGGCGTGCGCGCTGAAGATGGTGTGGATGTCGCGAGGCGCATCGGTGATGACTTCCATCGAGCCGAAGCTCGAGCGAGGCGACAAGCGCGTGCGGGTATGACACCGCGTGAGGCGCGCCGCGCGATGAAGAGCCACCGCACGCGTTTTATTTTAGTCTTCACGCGTTCGGATTTCCGACGCGTTTTCGGCGAAAATCCATTTTTCGACAGTTTTCGACTGGATGCCCAGTGCGATGGCGAATTTGAACTCCCCACCGTTTCGCTTGAGCGACTCGAAACGGCAGGTCTGGGACGAATCGAATGGCGAACGACCTGGAACGTGCCGACCAAGGCGCCGTGCCGACCGACCCGCTGAGTCGATGCCGCAGGCAAGCAAAAGGCGGTGTTGAACCCGAAACGACGGTGCTGAGTCACTGACGCGCGACTTCTCGGGAGCGCGGCGATGCGGGCCGCGGTCGCGTCGAGTCGCGATGTCGCGTCCGGCGTGTTGAACGCGCGTCCAGGCCGTCCCCGCGACGCGCTGGGCCGAAGGTCCCCGCGACGCGCGCGCCGGCGAGTCTCGCCGGCAAGGGTAATCGAGAAGGAGCCATCGGTGCTGTACGACTTCTCCGGCGAAAAACCTGTCGTCTCCCCGGACGGGTGGATGGAAACGCTTCTTAACGCCACACCGCGCAAGGGGGGAACCGCGCGATGCGTCCCGTCCGCGCGTCCGGGCGCGGGCGTGCGCGCGGTGCGGCAGTTCTGGCGCAGGGGCGACGCGAGCAGCTACGACCGAGCCTTACATGAAGATGGCGTCGGGGAACGTTTGTCGTCGTGCGGAACGGGGGAAGCCCGCGTCGGGGCGTCCGACCATCCCGTGCTCGCCGCGCTTAAACGCCGTCTGCGCGACGGCACGAAACCCGGGTCGCGCGCCGCACACGACACCATGAAGATCGGCCTGGCGGTCGAGGGCGGGGGCATGAAGGGCGTCGTCAGCGCGGGCGCGTGCGGCGAGCTCTTAAGACTGGGCATGTACGACTGCTTCGACGCCGTGTACGGTTCCAGCGCGGGCGCCATGAACCTCACCTACTTTCTCGCCAAGCAGCCCGAGGGCGTCAATGCGTATCAGGAGGACCTGGTGGACGGCCGTTTTTTAGATCTGCGACGGCTCCCGAAGACGAAGAAGAGCAGAAGACTGATGGGCACTAGAAAAGGACGCGCGCCCGCGATGGACGTGTCGTATTTAGTCGACGGGGTGATGGACGGCCTCACAGGAAGAGCGTTGCGGTGGCCGGACGTGTTAGTGAGTCCGCTGGCGTTCAACGTCGTGGCGACCAGCCTCGACACGCTCACGCCCGTCATCCTGCACAGCCCCTTTCAAAACGTGCGCGACCTGAAGACGGCGCTCAAGGCGAGCGCCGCGGTGCCGCTGTTCGCGGGGCCCAAGCCCGTACGGCACCGCGGGCAACGACTGGTGGACGCCGCGGTGATGGAACCCGTGCCCGTGCACGCCGCCGCCGCCGACGGGTGCACGCACGTGCTGGTGTTGCTGACGCGCGTGCTGGATCGCGACGACGCGGCTTTACGTGACGACAAGGACGAGACGAAGGAAAAAAGGTTACAAAAAAAGAAGAAGAAATCCTTCGCGTCCCGCGCGTTTGGACCGCTGGTGTACAAAGCGGTGCGCGGCGCGCTGCTCAGTCCGCGGCACATGCGCGACGCGTGGCGCACGCACGACGCGATGAAAACGCTGGCACAGGACGGCGCCGCGACGGCGCTGGATGATGCGTTACTAAAAGCGTTACGGTTCCCCAACGAGCCCTCCGAGTTCCCGAACGCCCCAGCGGTATTCTCCGTCGCGCCAGATCCTTCGGCGCTGCCGAAGAGAGGCGTCTCGTCGCTGTGCCGCGATCCCGCATCGCTCGCGGCGGGGAATTTAGCCGGCGCGGCGGCGGTGTACGGCGCGCTGGGGCATCTGATCCCGAACGCCGACGACGATAGGTAACGAGTTTTTGAAAAAAAACGCGTATCACTTTACAGAAGAAGACGACTACGTTTGCCTACGCGCGCGACGCGGAGATGATCGATCACCGAACCCCCGCGCGTCGAGGAGGGCGTTTCGAAGCCGTCTCGAGGCGTTTTTTCCGCGACGAGACCTCCGACGTCGACGAGACAGACGCCTTTTGCGATTTCGTCTCCCCTCCTCGGCTTTTCTTCTCCGTCTTCTTTCCCGATTTTTCGGACGCCACCGCGGGCTGGCTGTACGCCTCGAACAGGTGGTTGAACTTGTTCACCCCGATCTCATTCTCCATGAGCAGAATCTCGTTCGCGATGAGCTTCATCTGCGCGTCGCCCGTGCTGTGCACGCCGACGCCCTCAGTCATCGCCAGCGTCGCCGCCTCGTACACGTCGCTGTAGTCCGGCGGCAACGGCGGCGGCGGCGACGGGTACAGCATCGGCGGCGAAGGCGTCTTGCTCACGTGCAGCGCGTTCGCGGACTCGTACACGTCGTACATCACGCCGGAAGAGGTCATGGACGCGCTTTCCTTCCCGCGGCGCGTCTTCGAGTGCTTCTTACCAGTCGCCGCGACGGAGGCGTCGGAGGAGGCCGTTTTTTTCTTCGACGCCTTCTTCGTCTCGGACGCCTTCTTCGTCTCGGCGGCTTTAGCCTTCGCCTCGCCCGCCGCCTCGGCGCGCTCGCGCCGCTTCTGGTCCGCGGACGAAACCGACGCGCGAGTTTCCGGCTCGTACTGGTAATCCACCGCCTGTTCCTCGGAGTCCTCGTCGGCGGACGCCAAAGAGGCGTCGCCGCTCAGCGAAGGGTTCGCCGCGAAGAGCTTCTCAAACGCGTCGTCGCGCTCATCCTCCTTCTTTGACTCTTTCTCCGCCTCCTCCTCCCACCACCCGGAGGAGGACTCTTTTGCAGAGGAGTCCGAGACTTTCGCGGAGGAGTCCTTCGTTGACTTCTTCCCCTGCTGCTTGTACCACCACACCGCGTCCTCGTCCTCCACCGGGTCCGAAACGAAAACCGTTTTCGGTTCCTCGTCCTCGTCCGAGTCGTTTTTTTCCGCGGCGGCGTCCATCGCCGCGTACGCCTCCTCCTCCTCCGCGTACGCCTCCTCCTCCTCCTCCACCGCCGTTGAATCGGTCGCGCGCTTCAGAACGGTATCCTTCTCGTCCTCTTTCTCGTCCTCTTTCTCGTCCTCTTTCTCGTCCTCCTTCTCGTCCTCCCGCGCGTCGCCGTCCGCGACGGCGAACAGCGCCGCCTTCGCCGCCGCCTCGTCCAGCGGCGGCGGCGGCGCGTGGCTGAACATCGCCGCCTTCGCCGCGTCGACGTCGATGGGCGGCGGCGGCGGCGGCGGCCTCGGCGCGGGCGGCGGCGAGCGCGGCGCGAGCGGGGGCTCGGGGGGCCAGGGCGCAGCCGGGGGCGCGTTCGCCGTGGGGTAGAAGGGCGCGGGCGGAGGCGGGCTCGGGCTGGGCGGAGGCGGGTACAGAATCGCCGCCTCCGCCTCCGCCGCCGCCGCCGCGGCGTCCAGGAGGTTTTGCAGCTTCTCCCCGTCCACGCCCTCCAGCTTCTTGAGAACCTCGAGCGGCTTCTCGTCCCGCGCGTCCACGGGCACGCCCGACGCCTCCAGCGCGCTCACCGCGGCGTCCAGGACGCCCTCCGGGAAATCCGTCGGCGTGAACACGGCGTCTACGACGAAGTCCACGTAGACGTCCGACACCGCCGTCGACGCCACCGTCGCCTCCGCCTCGTCTTCGCCCTGCGACTCGCGGAGCTCGTCCTCGTACGCGTCCAGGAAGCTCTGCTTCTCGGCGTCCTCGGAGGACAGAGACTCGGACTCGGACTCGGGCTCGGACGCCTTGTCTTCCACCTTCGTCGCGGCTTCGGGCTCGGCGGAATCCGCCGCGGCGTCCTTCTTCGCCGCCTTCGCCTCCAAAGGGTTCGCCGCCTCGGAGGGCTTCCGCGCCTCCTCGGGCTTCGCCGCGTCGGCGGGCTTCTCCGCCGCCTTCCCCAGCGTCGCGGTCTCGACGCCCGCGTCGTCATCCGCGCCGCCGAAGAAGAGGTCCTGCTTCAGCGCCTCCATCTCCGCCTCCATGGCCTGCTTCTCCTTCGTCGTGGGGAGGCCGTCCGAGCGCGTCTCGGGGTCCGAGCCGATGATCTCCGCCGTGCGCAGCGCGTCTTCGTACGACTGCGTGTCGTCCTTTGAGTCGACTTCGCCGTCATCCGCCGCCGCCGCCGCCTGCTTCGCCTGATGCGCGAGCTCGTCTTCGTACGCGTCCATCTCCGCATGGTCGTGCTCGTGCGCCTCCTTCTCCTCCAGCTGCTTCTTCAGCCGCGCCAGCTCCTTCTTGGCATCCTCCAGCTCGCGGTCCTTCTGGCGCTGCGCCACCGACGCCTTCGCCGGCGCGGGAGGCGCGGCTTTGGCTTTCGCGGCTTTCGCCGGGGTCGGTTCACTCGGTTCACTCGCCTCCTTTTCCTCCTCCTCCTCGTTTGCGTCCATGTTGGCCTCCTCGACGTCGCTCTTGGCCATCTTGGCCTCCTCCGGCTCGAGGTCCTGCACGTAGCTCTTGCCGCCCTCGTCGACGACGGCGCGCGAAACCTCGCACGACGCCGTCGACGGGTCCACGTGCAACTTGGCAAAGAATTGCGCGCACGCCTCGTGTTCGTCCGCCGCGGTGATGTCCGCCTCGACGTGCTTCGCGGCGACGCCCGCGATGGCGGCGTCCGAGTACACGCGAGCCTTGCGCTTCGTCGTCTCGTCTTCGACGGTGTCGAGGAACGCGTCGCGCGACGCGCTCGCCGCCGCGCGCTTCGCCGCGGCGTCGTCGATGCGCGCCTGGTTCTCGGGGCTCTGCTCCACCGCGGGCGGCGCCTGCGGCGGCGGCGGGAACTTGGGGAGCTCCGCGCGCTCGGGGTCGAACGTGTCCACGAAGGACGACCGGATGGAGTGCGTCTCGGCGTCCTCGGCGTCGGCGCTCGCCACCGGCGCGGTCACTCCGTCCGAGGAGGGCGCGGAGAAGCTCCAGTTGAGCGGCTCCGGCAGGTTCCCGCCCCACGTGCGGTACGCCACCACCGCCAGCCACACGCACGCCACGGCGACGAACAGCACCGCCACCTGGGTTTTTGGGTTTTCGACAACGCGAGAGGGGTTTTCGAGAGGCGCGAGGGCGAGAGGCGGTCAGCGAGGCGGCGACGAACGGCGGGCGCGAGATCTCGAACGCGACCGTCGTCCGAGACGCGTTTCTTCATTTTCGCGTCGGACGCGATCGACGGCTCGGACGGCAACCAAAAGCGCTCTCCCGAGCACGCACCTGCGTCATGATGGAGTTGCTCTGCTCCCTGCGTCGGCGCATCTCCGCCATGTAATCCTTGTCCAGGAGCTTCTCGCGGTCCCCCAGACGCGCGTTCTTCCTCGACCTCGGCGCGCGCTCATCGTTCTTGAACCCGTCCCACACGCCGGGCTCCTTTTTGCTCGACGGGTCACCGTCCTCGCCCTCGCGCGTGCCGTACTTGGTCGCGGTCGCGGCGTACTTGGACGTGTGCTTGAACGCCCCCTGAGTCGCCATGGCGAACGACCTCTCGTTCCCACCGGGCACCCCGCAGACGCGTTGCGGCGCGGGCCTAAGTGGCGTCTCCGCGGAGGCAAATCCGTCACGTCCCAGGTGTTACACAGCAGTTTTTCTTGGTGGTGGTGTTTCATTTTTGCAGCGTTTTTAGTCTGCAATCGAGGGAAAAGTTTCCCGTTTCTGTGTATGGGCTTTTACAGTCGACGGTTCCAAAATAAACGAGGCTCGCGCGCCGTCCGTCGTCGCTTTCGCCCATTCGCGGAGCGGCGAGAGTTCGAGCCGCGGGCGTCATCTCGGAAACGTCGTCAATTCGCGGGTAAAAAGCGCTTCGCCCCTGTCCGCGCGCACTTCTCGTCCGGCGACCCCCGTTCGCCCCCCCGACCCGTCCGACCCGTCCGCCATGGTGCTCTCGCTGACGTGCGCGGTGCAGAACTACGACTGGGGCATCACGGGTGACTCCGAGGTGGCTTCCCTCGGCGAGCGCAACACCGGCACCTCGGCGGATCGCGAAAAGCCGCACGCCGAGCTGTGGATGGGCACGCACCCCTCCGGCCCGTCCATCGTGAAAGGCACGGGCGAGGGTCTGAAGGAGACCATCGCCGCGAAGGCGGAGGAGTTCTTAGGCAAAGTCACGCTCGAGACCTTCGGCGCGGACCTGCCGTTCCTGACCAAGGTGCTTTCCGTCGCGAAGGCGCTGAGCATCCAGGCGCACCCGGACAAGACGCTCGCGCGCGCGCTGCACGCCGATCGCCCGCACGTGTACAAAGACGCGAACCATAAGCCGGAGATGACGCTGGCGATCACCGAGTTCGAGGCGCTGTGCGGTTTCGTCGCGCACGACGTGTTGGTGCAAAACCTGTCGAAGGTTCCCGAACTCAGAGCCGCCGCGGGCGAGGACGCGTCGGCGGCGTTCGCGGCGGCGCCGTCGACGGCGACGCTTCGCCAAGTCTTCACCGCAGTCATGACGGCGTCCGCGGAGACGGTCTCGGAATCGATCTCGTCGCTGGTCTCGAGACTACGGAAAGAAGACGAATCTGCTTTGTCCCCGGTCGACGCGCTCGCGTTGCGGCTGGAGACGCAGTACCCGGGCGACGTCGGCGTGCTGTGCGCGTACCTGCTCAACTACGTCACTCTGCGACCCGGCCAGTGCATCTACCTCGCCGCCAACGAGCCGCACGCCTACCTCCAAGGCGAGTGCGTGGAGTGCATGGCCACCTCGGACAACGTCGTGCGCGCGGGCCTCACGCCCAAGCTCAGGGACACCGCGATTTTGTGCGACATGCTGACGTACAACGCGGGCGAGCCGACCGTGTTGGACGGCGAGGCGATCAAAAGCTCCGACGGCGCGACGAAATCGAACGCGACGGTTCGGCGGTACGTCCCGCCCTTCGACGAGTTCCAGTTAGAGACGTACGAGGTCGAGGCCGGGTCGACGTGTTTGGCGTCCGTCTCACCCGGGCCGTGCGTGTTCCTCGTCTTCGGCGGGAAGGGCGAGATGGGTGGCGAAAAAGTCGCGCGCGGGTCGGTGGTGTTCGCCAAAGCCGACGAGGCGGTTTCGATCACCGCGGGGGAAGAGGCGATCGTGGCGTACCGCGCGATGATCAACAGCAGGGTCTTCGCGTAGGTCTTCGTAGTCTTGAAAAACGAAAAACACGCGACGAAAACACGACTGTCGCCGAATTTCGCCGAACGTCGTCTCGATCGCCGATTGACCGAGCCTGCGGAACTTTTCACACAGCGCCCCGCGGGTGCGCGTCGACATTTAGCCGGGCGGCGAGACCGGCGCGACCGAGAAGCGGTCGGGGGCGGAGAGACCGATCGGAACGCGAACGTCGCGGATCGGTTCGTCGCGATGGGTTGCTGCTCGAGGTGCGTCCGCCGCGAACCCCGGCGACCGCCGCGTTTGTCGCCGACCGACCGATCGACGAATCGGGCCTCCGGTTCCTTTTCCTACGCCCCCTCCCGCGTCCTGAAGCGATCGAACGGTCGCTGAGCTCCGCCTTCCCGCGCCGTCCCCGCGCCCGCCGCGACGTACATCGTTTTCTCGCTCGAACCGAACCGACGCAGCACGCCGCGCAGCACGCCCAAGCGGAAGGGCGGGAGACGAGCGCTCATCCTGGAGGATGACTTCGGCGAGCGGTCGCCGTCGCCCGATTTCCCCGGGGAGGAGCACGACGAGTTCGTCGACGCTTTCGAGACCATAGACGAGGACGAGGGGCTCCGAACGCCGCGCGCGAGCACGAACAGCGGCATGGCGATGGCGCTCTCGCCGTTGCTCGAGGCGATGGCGGACTCGCCGTTCCACGACCTGACCCCGCAGGAGCAGGTGGCGCGCGTCGAATCAGAGGGGGGGATACCGTACGAGCTGTGTCGCCAGTCGTGGACGCAGGAGATGCACTCGCGCCGAGTCGCCGAGCTTTTGAACGCCACGAAGGAACGCGTGGCGCGCGAGAAGAACGTCGACCGCGCGGCGACGTACGCGGCGCGGCGGAGGATGTCCATGGACGTCGAAGACCCGCCGGAGATGTCCCTGTACGACCAGGCGAAGGGCGTGGTGGGGCGCATGCAGCTGGGGCAGGACATCACCAAGTTCGAGCTCCCGGCGACGTTCCTCACGCCGTTCAGCGCGATCCAGGCCTCGGAGGACGTGCTGACGATCATCGCCGGCACGGAGCGCAGCGACGAGGACTGGAAGGCGCTTTCCGACGTCTCGGTGGACTGCGAGACGCGGTTCCTGAACGTGCTGCGGCTGTTCCTGGACATGGAGTCGCTGCGGTGCGAGGAGGGCACCGGCGGCGGCACTAAGAGCGCGTTCACGATGCCGCCGATGAAGAAACCCATAAACTCCGTCTTGGGCGAGACGCACCGCACGCGCGTGGGGGAGGTGGAGATGATCGCGGAGCAGGTGAGCCACCACCCCCCGATCACGTGCTGGGAGGTGGAGCACAAGCTGGCGGGGATGAAAATCACCGGGAACCTCTCGCCGAAGCCCATCTTCCACGGAACGTCCGTGCAGGTGGCGCTGCGGGGCACGCTGCTGTACGAGTTCCCGGAGACTGGCGAGGCGTACGTCGCGTCCATCCCCGACCTGTACATCCGCTTCTTCGGGATGGGCGGCGGGTACAACGAAAACGTGGGGCGCGTGCGCTTTGAGCGCGTCAGCGGCGGGCGCACGGGCGACCACCGCCGGCTCTGGGCGGATCTGCACTTCAAGGCGCGCGGGAGCGCGGGGTGGAAGAGCAAGGCGCACAGGATGGACGCGACGGTGTACCGGGACGCGTCAAGTACGCCCAGCACGAGCGGTGGTGTCGTTGGTTTGGGGTACGGGTTCCTGGAGAACTTCTCGGAGAAGACGGACGCGGCGTTTAAGTCGGCGAAGGCGTCGGCGCCCAAGTGGTGCGCCAAGAATTACGCCGGCGGCGGCGGTCCGGGCGTCGAGGTCGTCGCGACGCTCAAGGGCCATTACAACACCGACATCATTGATTTGCGAACCGGCGAGGTGTTTTGGAAAGCCGCGCGGCGCAAGCCCCGCAACCCGGTGGCGGCGACTGTGCCGATCGACCTCGAGACGGAGTCGCACCTGGTGTGGGGCGACTTGATACGCGCCATCGTGCGCGAGGATTGGAAAAAAGCCAACGCCGCGAAGAAGCGCGTGGAGGTGGCGCAGCGCGCGCTGATGAAGGAGATCAAGGAGGGGCGGAAAACGTGGGTGCCGCGTCTGTTCGCGCGCGAGCAGAAGACCGATCTGGGGGTGGTGCGGGGTATGTACACGCTGCGGCCCAACGTGCGCGAAGATCCGCCGGAGTGCGACCGAGACTGGCACGAGCACATAGGCAAAGCCGTCTTCGAGGACTTGTGAATAACAAGCGTCCGCAGCGAGCACTCATCGTCGCGTTGTCGATTTCACGAACGAAAACTCACGTCGTCACGTGGTCGCGTTCGTCGCACGGGAACCTCTCGCGAACGTGCTCCCGTCCTCGTCCCTCCGCGGGCCACACGCGTCCGCGCGGGACCGCGCCGGGTGGAGTGTCGAGGCCCCGCTCGCGACGATGGCGGAGCGTTTCGGGTTCGAGACGGGCAAGCTGATGATGAGCCAGTTCCGGAGCCGCACGCGGATCGGCCGCAAGAAGCGGCTGCTGGAGGAGGCGGAGAAGATCCTGCGATCGGGCGCCGTGGAGCAGCCCAAGTGGTTCAACGCGCTCAAGACGTGAGTCGCGCGACGAAACGTCTCTCTCGACGCGACCGACGCCCGCATCGACGCGTCACGCGAACCCGGAGGTCGCGCCGGCGCCGCGCGACCCCGGGCCTCGGCGTCCCGGTTCGGTTTCGCGAGCGCGTCATACCCTACCCCGTCGTCTCCGTCGAGCGAACCCCAGACGCGGGTCCGCTCGCGACGCGCGACGACCGATTCCGTCGCCTTTCGCTCTCGTCGCTCCTCTGACCACACGCGCCCGCGTTCGCCCCGTTTCGCTCCCCACGGAAAACAGCACGCCCCCCACGGTGACCGCGTCCGCGATGCGCCCGACGCAGATCGTCTACCCCGAGGACAAACTGATTCGCGCCTACTACAACCGCGACCCGACGGCCAAGTTCGTGCCCGCGGACCTGAGCTCGGCGCACACGCACCACGTGCGCGCTTTCGCCAGGAGACAGCTGAAGGTGATGCAGACCAGGCGTCTCCCCGAGGACGAGGCGCTGAAGATCGTCGAGGCGGAGGCGGCGGCGGAGGAGCGTCGCGCGAAAGAGGCGGAGGCGCGAGGCGTCGCGTTCGCGCGGCGACTCACGTCGGCGCACGTTTTGCCGACGAACTACCTGGAGCAGATCCAGGAGGAGGAGGAGCTGGCGTGGCAGGCCACCAAGGCGGCGAAGGCGCTGGAGATCGCGAGCAGGAAGAAGAGGGCGCAGGACGCCGCGAGGGAACACAAGCGGCTGGCGGAGAAAAACGAGGCGGAGAAAAACGACGGGGAGCTCCCCGGTGATAAATAAAATAGGCGAGTCTTCATTTCAACGCGCGTTCGCGATTCGCCGCCGCCTCTCGATCCTCTCCCGCGCCCGTCCCGCGACGGCCCTACGAGCCCGTCCTGAACAGCTTCAGCGGCGGCGGCGCGGTCCGCGGCGTGAACGCGTCGCCGCCCGGCGTGTGTCCCGCGAAACCGAGATCGATCGCCGACGCCGATCCGAATCGGTCGGCGCTCCCGAATGCGCTCGGCGTTTGCGTTTGCGTTTTATGCCACGCGCCGCCGCTCCCCGAAAACGTTTTTCGAAGGCTTTTCGAGGCGCTCGAAGGCGAAATGCGGTCTAAAGGCGAGCGCGTCAGCTTCCGGATGGACGCGCGCGAGACGCTCCCGTACCGCGCTCGGCGTTCGCGCGTCTGTCGACGCACCGCGTCGCGCCAGCCCAGAAACACGCCGCGCGCGAAAACCACGCGCGAGCGTTCGCGCTCCGCCATCGCCGTCGCTCTTCTCCGCTCGCGTTCTCGCTGGCGGCGCGCCTTGGCCGCCGCGGTGCGCGCGCGCCACTCGTCCAGCGACGCGCTCAGCAGGCGCGTGGTGGTCATGTACGACGCGATCAGGGACAGGTCCTGCCACTCCAGCGACGAGCGCGCGCGCGAGCGGCGCACGGCGAACGGCGGCGAGCGCGGGCGAGACACGCGCGCCGTCCCGACGTCGTCCGCCGATCCCGACGCGACGGGCACGAACGTCGAAGTCGTGTCCGCGCGGTCCAGGTCGCTCCCGACAAGGAACGAGTCCTCCGCGCCGAGAGACAGAGACGCGCCGTCCGGAGACGCGCCCAGCTCGCTCTGCACGCGCCGCAGCGACGCGAGCGCCAGACGGCCGACGACGGCGCGCCACCGCCGCGCGCGGTCGCGCCCCCCCGGGCTGAGGTACGTCGCGTCGTTTGCGGCGGGTCCCGCCGCGTCGCCCGCCGCGCTGAGCCTCTCCCCGGTTGGCCCGTCGTTTCCGCCCGGGGACGCCGCGGCGAACGCGGCGTCCGCGGCGGCGGCGGCGAAGCGCTCGGCGTCGGCCGTTCTGGACCGGGACCCGCCCGGTGAGAGCGGCCAGGTCTCGGCGGTGGGGAGCGGTCCCTCCGAGAACATCAGGTTGGAGGACGTGTCCCCGCTCTGCATCCACGCCGAGAACACAGCCTCCTCCAGCATCGCGCGCTTCGCCGCCGCCCTCGCGCCGCCGCGCGGAGACACCGAGAAAGACGCGGGGACGTGGCTCGGCCCGACGCCGACGACGGGTGAAACGCTCTCGGACGCGTCGCGCGCCTCCATCGCCGACGCCAGCTCTCTGGACGCCGCGTCGCACGCCCGCCAGACGCTGGCGATCGCCTCCGCAACCTCCGCGGCGTCGGGGTCGAGCTCGGTCCCGTCGGCTCCTTCTCTCGGCGGAAACGCCTCGTGTTCCGCCGGTGAAGAACGAACGAGTGACGTGGCCACCTTGGATAACGCGTCCGATAATCGCGCGCGCGCGGCGCGCAGCGCCTCGTCCGCCGCCGCTCGCGCCGCCGACGCCGCCATCTCCCGCCCCGGCGAGAGCGACGCCCACGCCTCGGCGTCCGCGTCTTTTGTTCCCGCGGCGAGCGAGAGGCTCCCCCTGAGCTGCTGCAGGCTCTGCATGTGCTCCGCGTCCCGCAGCAGGTGCAGGTTCGCGCCCACGCTGGGCGAAGGGGACGTCGGCGCCGTCTCCATGGGCGTCTCGGGCGCCTCCGCGTCGCCTTCGCGGCGCGGCTCAAATCCAAACGGCCCGACGCCTCCGCGGAAACTCGCCGCCGGGTACGCGACGCGCATCTCGGCTTCGTCCAGGATGTCCTCGACGACCGCCTCCGCCACCTTGTGCTCGATCTTAAGCGACGCGGTCATCTCTTCCATCGCGCGCTTGGGCGAGTTTTCGGGCCGGTCGTCGACGGGCGGGGCGGGCGCCGCGCGCAGAGGAGACGCCGCGGCCGCGAGGAAATTAACCACCGCCTCGCGCTCCTCGTCGTCGTAGTCCACGGAGCTGGCGCGCGAGCCCGCGGCGTCGTCGTCGCCCGGCTGCAACGCGCCGGAGCCGTCGCGGGAGGCGCCGGCCGGCGACCCGGAATGCCCTCGGGCGCCGCCTCCGGGCGACGCGCGCTCGGGCGTCACTCTCAGCGCCAATTTCTGAATCGCGGTCGCCAAGAATTCGTCGGGGCCGGGGAGGTCATCGAGGCTGCTCGCCGTGCTCGCGGCGTCGTCGTCCGCGTCGACGTCGCGCATCATCGCGCGTCCGCCGCGGTCGAGCCGGGGGTTCCTCGCCGCACCGAGCCCGCACCGCGCGTCTAGGTTTGCTCGGGATAATTTGAAGTCGATCTGACAAAGGCGTTCTACCGGCGAAGTCACGATTCGCTCACGCTACTGAAACGCGACTCGCCAGTAGTGTGTGTGCCCACTGCGAGAGGCGAGGCCCGCCGGCGCGTCCGACATGGCGGCGTCGCGCGCGTGGTCGGCGTGGGTCCATCCCCCCCGCTCCCTATCGCGCGCCGCCCGCTTCGGCCGCTCGCCGCGCGGCGCGCCGGCGCGCGCTTCCGCGTCCCGCCGCGCGGGCACCAAGCACCGGCGCGGTGACGACGAAAACGACACCTCTGCGGCGATCGAGATCGAGGCACGACGTGCGGCGACTCGCGCGGCGGTGGAGTCCGCGTGGCGCGAGGGCGGCGCCTTGGCGAATTCCCCGAAGGATGACGTGCAGCGCGTCGTGCTCGGCACGATCGCCGTCGCGCGGCACTACGAGCTGCTCATCGAGCAGCAGAAGACGCACTTCGCGAAGTACGGCCAAGGCGATGTGCTTCCCGACGACCACGCCGATCCGGCGTGGGTCGCGTCGCGGCTTCGGATGGTGAGCGTGATGACCGGCGTCGCGCCGAAATCGGTGCCGGACATGGTGCAGCAGGGCGGCGCCGGTATATTGAGCCTCTCCGCGAACAGCATCATGCGCGTCGTGCTGGAACTGAAGGCGCTCGTCCCGAACGGCGACGTCGCGCACGTCGTTCATCTCGAGCCCGACTTACTCATCGTCGGCGCGAAAGATTTAAAAACCGTCGCGTACGGCGGTCGCGACGCGATGGCGTTTTTGCGTTCTATCGAAATGCCCGAGCCGTGCGTCCGGCTGTTGATCTGCGAGGAACCCGGGTTGATTTTAGGCAAAGGCGGCGTCGAGCGGTTACAGCAGATTCGAGAGACCGCGGAAGAGCACGGCGAGAACATGCGCGCGACGTGCGCGGCGCTCGACGACGAAGGATGGCTCGACGTCAACGCGCAGCGATGGTTCACCAACGTGTTTTGCGGGTACTATTAATGCATCTTCACTCTTTACATCGTACGTACAATTGTACGTCGTCATTCGTGCCTTTGAACTTTACATCGTCGTCGGGTGGACGCGTCGACGCGCTCTTCCCGCGACGTCTTGAAACGCGAACGCGCGCTCATCAATCACGCGCGTCGCTCCGCCTCGTCCAGGCCCTCCTCCGCTTGGCGAAACTCGAACCCGCCTCCGGCTTCTTCGTACAGCTCCTGCGCCTTCGCGACGTTGGAGTTGAGCTCGCGAAGCAGGTCCACGTTGCGCTCCATGCCGCCCGCCACGCGGGCCTCGTGGTTCTTGTTGATCTCGTAAATCAAAGCCTTGTTGCGGTCGAGCAAGGTCTGCGTTTAAAAAGTCGGTTTGTCGGTTTCGTGAAAGTTTCCGACGGACGTTTCCCGAATGACCCACGGTGGAGAGATTGTTAGTTCGACGGGGAGAATGAAAAGAAAAGAAACCGCGGAGCCTCGCTTCGTGTCGGGTTCGCGACGGGGACGCGCGGGCGTTTCGAGGGCTCGCGTGTCGCGCGAGAGGATGGGCGACTGCGCGTCTTTCGGGGTGTCTCGCGCGCCGCGCGAAGCGCACCTGCACGACTTTGAACTTGTCGAACCCGGGCCACAGATTTTCGTCCAAAATATCCTTGCCCGAGCGCTCATTCGCGACTAAGTCGGTTCCGGTGGTCATCGCGTCCGTCCGCGTGAACGAACGAAAGCTTCTCGCTGTCCCGCGTCGGGCGCTCGCGCGTCGAGGGCTCGCGTCGAGGGGTGCGTCTCGCGCCCCGGGAGGAAGGGCGAGGGGAAGTGACGGCGGAGGGGCGCGAGGCGCTTTTTGCGTTCGCTTTTTTTCTTCGCGTCGCAAATTTTCGCTCGATTTTCCCAGAGGTTCTCGGGGTTCTCTCTCCACTCCTGAAGGCGCACCACCCATGTCCGCCCCCCTCCGTCGCGCCGCGGCGCTCAGCGTCAGGGCTGCCCTGCGCCCCACCTCGTCCACCGCGTGGACCCCCGCGGCCGCGATCGCGCCCCTCGCGGCGCACCGGGTCCCCTCGTCCGCAGGTGCGCCCCCGATCCTCCCGCTTCCCCGGTGCCGTCCGTGACGTCGACGCGCTCTGACCGCTTCTCTTCGCGCGCCGTCTCCCGCCGACGCAGGCTTCTCTCGCGGGTTCGCGGGCGACTCGGACGACGACTTCAAGCCCCAGGTGCACGCGAGCGGCGATAAGGAGGTGCAGGCTGTGATCGCCAAGGACGTGGCGGAGAACCGCGTTCTGCTGTACATGAAGGGCACGCCGGGCGCGCCGCAGTGCGGGTTCAGCAACATGGCGGTGCAGATCCTCAACTTCCACGGCGTGGAGTACGCGACGAGGAACGTTTTGGCCTCCGAGGAGCTCCGGAACGGCATCAAGGAGTTCAGCGCCTGGCCCACGATCCCGCAGGTGTTCATCGACGGCGAGTTCGTGGGCGGGTGCGACATCTTAAGGCAGATGCACTCCGACGGGGAGCTGGAGAAGGCGCTCAAGCCCGAAGCGAAGTGAATAAATTTAGAAACATGTTTTACCTCTCACAAAGCCTCCGAATGATGACGCTCGTCACGCGCTTCTGCGAACGCTCGCTTCGTCCGCGGACGTCCTCACCGTTAGCGGGTCTTCGGCGTCACGCGCGAGGCGGCTAGGAGTTCCAGTCGTTGACGATCTGCTGGTCCTTCCTCGACTGGAACTCGTCCCTGAGCGGCGCCGACTGCGCCGCCCGCAGCTTCTGCGCCGCGCGGGGGTTCAGGCCCCGATTTTTGTTCGCCGCGTCGCGTCCCTCCGCGGCCTCCAGCATCTTCTGCCGCCGCGCCTCGTACGCGCCCGGCTCCTCCACCTCGTACTTGCCCGAGGAGAGGCAGCACCCCATCCCGGACCGCGAGGCTCGTTCCGCGCGCGCCGACCTCGCGCCCGCGCGAGTCACAGTGAGGGCTCCTTTCGGCAATTCGCGTCGTTCCGAACACGGCGTGTTGAGTTGGTGTCAGTGCTCGTGAGAGGTTTAGGTGCGCCTCGCTCCGCGCTACGACGCGGCGCGCGAGTCTCGACGCTTCGAAGTTGCTTTTAGAGCTTTTAGAGCGTTTGATGGTATAACCAAGGCTTTTCGTCCCTTTCGGGGATCCCAAACGGGACACCTCGTGGGATGCTAGGCTAGGCTGCTGATGTACAGTCAAACCACGCGTTCATACAGTGCGGCGGCGGGATAGCCTCCGCGCACCCTCTCCGGACCCGCGGCGCGACGCCGACAAAAAATGATGTGGCAACAACGCCGACGAGGCGCGCCGCGGTCCGTCTCCCTCTCCTCTTCCGTAAATGTGATAGAATCGATCACACGTGTCTTCGTCTCGAGGCGCAAAACAAGCTTAAAAGCTCGCGCGCCTCGATCGTCTGGGACGACGTGTGTGACGGTACTCCGCGAGTCTCTCCGGATTTCGCGTCGAACCTTTTTTTTCTCACTTCTTGTGTTCCAGCAGCAGGCGCAGGATTCTTTTGCCGAATGGCGAGTTCTTGATGAGCGGCAGGTGCGGCTTGATGCGCTCGACGAGCTCGTTCCGGAGCGCGCCGTGCGTGACCGAGAGCGAGGACTGCACGACGTAGTTGCCGTACGGGTCCATCAGCAGCCGGTCCAGTAAAGGCGAGTTCATGATCTCTCTAACCACCGCGTCGCGGTGCGTCTCGAGCTCGAAGCGATCCGCCGACCGCTTCAAACACTTCTCGACGACGTTGGAGGAAAACTTTTGCGTCGAGAGCTCGGCGTAGGTGCCCGCCAGCCGCGACATCACCTGCGCGTTGCACCAGGGCAAATCAAGGTCAAGCACGTACTGCACGACGTAGTTCCCGAACGGGTCCTGCGCCAGCGCCAACGACGAACCCGCGATCGCCTCGACGAGCGCTCTTCGCTGCGTTTCATCCGCGTGGTCCACGCACCGCTGCAACACGCAGCACCCGTGCCGGTGCGTCGCGATCTCCACGCAGTGTCGCTCGGCGGCGTCGTACACGAACTGGTTCTCGTTAGAGTTTAACCGTTGCAAACACCTCTGCACGACGTGGTTGCCGTTCAGGTCCTTGATCAGCGTCACCACGCCTGGTTTCAAAGCCGCCACCGCGAGTGCGATCTGTTCGGGACCCCTCAGCGTCTCCACCAGCTTCTGCACCGCCCTCGTGCCGTGCGTGTTGAGCGCGACGGTGACGAGAAACGGAGGCGATGTAGATTTGGTCTTGAGAGAGTCGTCTTTGGAGTCTTTGTCGTCCGTGGACTCCTCCTCCCCGTCAGCCGTCTTCGCGACCGCCTCGAGCACCGCGACGCGCTGCTCGTCCGAGCAGCACTCCAAAAGCTTCTGCACGAGGTAGTTCCCGAACGGGTCCATCATGAGCTCCACCGCCTCGGCCAAAATCTCGGGGAAGCACGCGTCCACGGCGTCGGCGCCGTCCTCGTCGAAGCGCCGCTGCAGGAAGCGGCACCCGTGCTGGTCGCGCGCGAGCGTCGCGATCGTGCCGAGACACTCCTGCACGCTTCCGAAGCGCGCGTCCATCTCGGCAGCCTCCGCGGCGGAGTCCACGCCCACGCCCAAGCCGCCGCCGCCCAAACCGTGACCGCCGCCGCGGTCGAGACCGCCGGAGGAGCCCACGCGGTGCACACCGCCGTCGCGGCCGCCGAAGCCGTCCGGTCCGCCGCGACCGCCGCCGCGACCGCGCGCGTTCTTGCCCACGCCTCTGTTACCGCCTCTGTGCGCGTCGTCTCGGTGACCGCCGCCGTACCCGCCGTAACCGCCGCCGCCGTACGAACCCTTGCCTCCGTGGAACCCGTTGGACGCGCCCCCAAAGGCGCCGCCGTAGCCCACGTTCCCGAGCAGGCCCGCCGCCGCCGCCGCGAGCGCAGCCTGGTCCAAACCAACGCCCCCCGCCCCCCGAGCGCCCTGCGCAGCCTGCGCCTGCATGCGCAGGAGCTGCTGGAGCTGCTGCTGCTGCGCGTAAAACGCCGCCGCGTACGCCGCCTGGTACACCTCCGCCATCTCGCGCGGGTTCCCCGCGGCGCCGCGGCGCCCCATTCCCCCCATCCCGTCGGCGCCCAGGCCTTGGACGCCGCCCATCGCGCCGTCGAGCCCGGGCACCTGCGCCATCGCCGCGGCGAGCGCGGCGCCCTGCGGGTTGGCGCCCAGGTCGGGGAAGCCCCCCATCCCCCCCCTCTGCATCTGCATCTGCTGCATCTGCTGCATCTGCTGCATCTGCGTCATCTGCGCCATCTGCGCCATCTGCTGCTGCTGCGCCATCTGCGCCGCGGCGTACGGGTTCGCGTTCGCGTGCATGGCGCCAATCGCGGTCTCGGACACGTGCGACGATGACGCCGGGTGTAAACCACCGCCGTTCCCGAACTCGCCGCCGCCGCCCGGAAACGGCGGGACGCCGCCGCTCGATTGGCGCGCCGGCGCCGCGACTGAATCACCGCCGCCGCGGTCGGCGCGGTGATTCCCGAACCCCCCGTTCTCGAAAGGCAGCAGCGGCGCGGTCGCCGATCGGCTCGGGAGCTCGTCGCGGTCGGCGACGCCGATCGCGCCGAACGCCGCGGTGAGCCGGTCCGCCGCGGAGGCGCCGGATCCGGGAGGTCCCGCGTTTCGACCGTCGCCGGCGGCGCCGTACAGATTCGCGATGTTGTTTGTGCTGGACGAGTGCGGCGTGGGGTGCGCGAGCCCGCGCGCGCCGCGCACCAGGCCGTCGTCGCGCGTGAACAAGCCGCCGCCGAAAACGCCGCCGCCGCCGTTCTGAGTGATTCGTAGTGTGTGAATAATGCGTGGTGAGCGTCGGTGAGCGTCGATTTGGGGCGCGCGGAGCGACGGAGACGAGTTTTTCGCGAAAAGAAACACTTGGACGCGTACGTGTTCGGGTCTCGCCGGGAAACGGTCGGTGTGTGGTCGTTTTGAGGGGACGCACCAGGTCGACGGCGGACATGGACCTGTGGAACTCGGAGTCGCCGTGACTGAGGGGCGCCGCCGAGGCGCTCCTCGGGTGCTCGTCCTCGTGCAACAGCCGGGAGATGTAATCCGTGCTGTTTTGGACGACGTGGCGTGGGAAGCGGAAAAAGCGCGCGGCGGTCAGCGACGGAAACGAGAGAAGCCGCGGCGACGCGAGGGGAGACTCGCGCTCTGCGCGCGCGCGCGGAAACGCGAGCGAAGCGCCGCGATCGGGGCGCCCACGCGCGTGTTCGTCGGACGACGGACGAGGCTCGATTCCTGCCGGCGTCGGTCGACACGCGCGCGTCGAAAAATCCTGCGGCGGCTTGAAAGCGGCGCCGGCACGGAAAAGCCGAGTGCGCGACGATGCGGCGACCGCGTACCTCCACGTCGGCGACGCCGAGAGCTGATCGCCCCCCGGGGGACCCGCCTCGGGCTTACGAGCCCCGAACATCTCCAAGGTCCTTTCCCAGGTCCTCCTCCCCCCAGTGCGTTCGCAGGCCTACACGGCCGCGCCAGCCACAATGCTTGGCAAACCAAAAAGCGCACCGCACGTCACCTGTCTTATCGAACTCTCGCGGCGAGGTCTTTGGTAGCGATAGCGACGTCCGATATCTGCACGACTCTGGCACGCACGAATATCGAAACGATTATACAGTCCGGAATAAAGGGAAAAAACAGAAAAAACAGAAACGTATGTGCGGCAGTCTACGAAACGCTCGATCGCGGTTCGGCGCCTTCGGCGAAGCGCTCGGCAGTGCTCGGAAGCGTCCAAAAATTGCCTCGCGCGAGATGGGGGCGGAGCGCCCCGATGACGGGGTGAAGGTGGCGGAGGCCGCGCCCGGCGAAGGCCGCCCGGAGACCAAGGACGCGCGCTCGGCGCCGCGCGCGATGCCTCGCCCCCCCCCCGTGCGGACCTCCCCGCGCGCGGAGACCCCCACGGTGGAGTCGGCAGCTCTGGACGCCTCCGCGGAGGTGTCCTCCCCCGGGCGTCGGTCCAGCGCGCGCGCGGTCGCGGACGCGCTCGCCGAGCGCGTCGGGTCGGTCGCGTCGACCAGCCGCGCGCCCTCGCGGCGGCTCCCGGTGTGGGAGTACATCCAGGCGGAGCTGGGCCTGACCGTGGGCGCCAGGGAGCACGATCCCGACATGGCGGTGGCGCGCGAGCGCGTCTTCGACATCATCTGGTACATCCCACGCGAGTTCGAGCGTCTCAACCTGTACGGCGGCGCGCTGTGCGCGGACGCCATCCTGGGCGTGGTCACCAGTCTCCCCGTGCGCGTGCTGTGCCAGACCGCGCGCCTCGTGGTCGTGCCGTGGGAGTCGCGTTGGAGGAAAAAGCGCGCCGCGAACGAAGCTTCGCCTTCGCGGTCGAAAAAGCCGTGGGGATTCCACCCGTACGCTCGCGAGCACCTGAGCGACAGCCTGTGGCTGTTTATCCTCGCCGGCGCGGTGATCGCGGCAGGACACGTCGACGTCAGCGTTTTGTACCACTACATCCGCGGGCAGGAGGTGATCAAGCTGTATTTAGCGTGCTCCGTGCTTGAGTGCTTCGATAAGCTCTGCAGCGCGTTCAACTGCCACGTCCTGGACGCGCTGCAGAACTCGGTGTTTTTAGTGGTGAGCGCGTCGGCGCGGAGCGAGACGCGCGGGGCGCAGTTCATCGCGTGGGCGCAGCTTTTTTTCGACACCGGACTGGCGCTCGCGACGACCACGGCGCACACGCTGATTCTGCTGACGCACGCCGTGACTCTGAGCGTCGCCATCAACTCGCACACGAACGCGATGCTGCTCGTGCTCATCAGTAACAACTTTGGCGAGATCAAAGGGCACGTGTTCAAGAAGATGGACGACGCCAAGGTGTTCACGGCGGCGAGGATGGACATCGTCGAGCGCGTGCACCTCTCCGTGCAACTCCTGTTCGTCGCCGCGCAGCGGGTCACCGCCAGCGGCTCGGTCGTGCTCGGCCTCGACCGCAAGCTGCTCAAGGACTCGATGATGGTGCTCGGCTCGGAAATCGGCGTCGACGTCTTCAAGCACGCCTTCATAAGCAAGTTCAACGGGCTACGACCGAGGGTCTACCGAGGCTTCTTCAGGCAGCTCTGCCGCGAGCACGTCAAGCTCGCGCAGAGCTATAAGCTGCACAGGGTCGTCGGGTTCGTGCCCCTCGCGCCCGCCGCCGTGCTCCTCAAGACGCTGCCCGGTCTGTACCGAACCTTCGGCGCCGGCGCCGGGGGCGGCGCGCCGCTTTTTCTCGGCGTCGGCCGCGACGTCCTCGCGTTCGGTCGCGACGCGCTGCGCTCGGCCATGCGCTCGGCGCTGACAAGAGTGGGTCTCGAGACGTTCGAGGACGTCGCCGCGTTCGCGGAGAGAGACGCGTCCGTCGAAGAGAGAGAGTCTCTCTCCTTTCCGTTCGTCGGCTTCGCGCTTCTGTTCGCGTTCCTGGTCGTGTTCAAGCTCGCCTTCGGCGTGGCGCTGCACTGGTTCGGCGCGCACATGCTGGACACGCTCCCGAAGGACGTGGGGGGGGGGAGGAGAGAAAGAGAAAGAGAAAGCGCGGCGAGCCGCGTCTCGTCGCCGGCGCGCGACGAGCCCGAGCCCCCCAACCCGTGGCGCAACCCGGGGACGCGCGTGCTCTTCGAGCAGAAGCCGGAGCGACGCGGCGTGTCCGCGTCACAGGCCCTGAACCCGAAAGAAGAAGCGAACGACGCGAGGCGGGACGCGGCCTTTGCGAGCGCGTCGACGCGGGAGGAAGATGGCGGGTCGGCGTTTATCGGCGCGTCCGGCGGCGGCGACGGCGACGGCGCGCGTATGCGCGCGAGTCACAAGAAAACGGAAAACGGTCATTCGCCGCGGTTCGCCGACGCGGTGCGCGCGAGGTCCTCCGGGAACGGCACAGTGTGGATGCGCGGCGACAATTCGTGTTCGTCTTCTTCTTTGCCGTTCGGTGGCGAAGGAGAAACGCCGAACGACACGAAACGAGCCGACTCTTTGCTCACCGCCGGGTTGAACAACCGCGAAGCGCGCGCGAACCCGGTCACCGCGACGCCGGCGCCGGCGCCGGGATCGCCCAAGCGCGCGTCGGTGGACGCGCCGTTCACGCCGGGCTCGCCGCACTACAAGCTGTACCCGGATTACAAAGCGGGGTAAGCGGGGTGATGCGATACTATAATTGACTTCTTGAATTAGAACACTCTATTGCTCTCGTGGTCTACTACCTACATCTGTAACCTTCTTCGATATACCGAGACGGATACATAAGAAAGCCTACTACACCCGAGACGCGACGGTGACTTTGGTCGTGCCCGAGTCGTCTTCCCCGCCGTCCGCGTTTGGCGCCGCCTTCTCCTCCTTCGCCGGAAGCGCCGCCTTCTGCATCGCGCGGTTGCTCAGGAAGGCGTAGGCGCCCGCGAGCGCGCCCATCCAGGTCGAGGCGTACGCCATGGCCTGCGAGAAGCGCACGGAAGTCGGCGTCTGCGGGCAGACCACCACGAAGCCGTCGCAGAGCTCGTACGACACGGGCAGGTCACGCGTGCCCTCGCACGTCGCGAACTGCACGGACACGTCTCGCGTGCCGTAGCACGTCTCAAACTCGATCGGCACCTCTCGCGTCCCGTTGCACGTGTCGAACGCGGTGGGCACCAGCGCCGTGGCGTTGCAGGAGGCCCACTCGACCTGGACGGTCTTCGTGCCGCGGCACGTCGAGAACGTCACGTTGGCCTCGGGGTGCGTCCCAAGACACTCCTGGTACGTGAACTCGACGTTACCGCTCGAGTCGAAGGCGGGAGCGGCGACGCCGCCGCTGAAGAAGTCAAACGCGTCACCGCCGGAGTCCCACGTGGACGTGCTCGGGTCGTACGTCTTACCGCACGCGGTGCCGCACGCGGTGTAGCTGTTGACCGCCATCGTCGCGTTGCACGAGGCTCGATTCACCGGCCTGCCCGTGGCGTAGTCGGCGCTGGGACACGCGCACGCGGTCTCGCCGGTGGCGGCGCACTGCCAGCTCTGCAACGGGTCGGTCATGCTCCCGTCCGGACAGATCCCGCCCCCCTGCACCTCGAAGTCCGTCGCCGCGTTGAGATCTGTGATCTGTCGATCCCTGTTCCCCAGCCAGTCGTTCAGCCTGTTGTGCGTGCGGTCGGTGTACCACGAAGGCTCGGGCCCGCAACACTGTCCGAACGCCTCTCTGCAAATCTCAGGCGTTCCGGCGTCGAAAGTGCAGCTGGGGCTGCAGGGAAAAATGGACGTGTCCACGTCTTTGTCTTCGAAGCACTCCCGGCACGTGGCGTACGGCGAGGGGGTTATGCCGTACACCTCGTCGATGCCGCCGCCCTCCGTCACGTTGCCGTCCACGTTCATGCCGCACGACGACGTGCGGCAAGTCACCGAGTCCTCGCTGAGGTCCGAGCACAAGGACACGTCGTACCAGCCTAACACCGGCGCGGTGCCGTTGGTCGTGTACCCGTACCCAGACACCGGGTCGTACCAAGACGTGTACGCGCACGTATACGCCGGGAAAGTCTTGATGCCGCCGGTTCCCGCGGCCGCGTCGTAGTCCTCCGTCTTGCACGTGATGCCCGCGCCACTGTTATACTCGTCTAAATACTGACATTCCTCGGCGGGCCAGTCGTCTTCCACCGAGATGTACGCGATGGCGGTGTATCCGGCGAGCGTGCCGTTGGCGTGATAGATCGCATCTTGCCCCGGGCAGTTGCCCTCGTTCACAGACGCGGTCTTGTCGCACGTCCGCTTGTAGCCCGTGCCGGCGGCCTCGTCGTAGTCCGCGGTCTGGCACGAGAAGGAGGTCTCCTTGAACAGGTACCTCCCCGGCGAGTGCACGCCGGGAACCTCGACGTCCGCGAAGGCGCCTGCGCCGAGCTCGACGCGCTCGTACGGACACGCCGCCGAGGCGTTGAACGTCCGCCTGACGCCGGCGCCGGCGTCGTCGTAGTCCTCGGTTTGGCACTCGAAGCTGTCGTCGATGAACCCGTCGCACGGGTACGAAGAGAGGGGGTACACGTCGCGCACCTCGATGTACTCCGTGTTCTCCTCCGAAGGGCAGTACGTCGGCGTGAAGTCCGGCCATTCGTGGCCCAAACCGGCGTCGGCGTCGAAGTCGCGCGTCACGCAAGAGAACTTGGCCTCCTTGAGCGTGGCGCAGACGGACGGCGCGTGCGCGCCGGTGACCTCCGTGTTTTTGAAGTGCGGCGGCGCGGCGGGACACGCGTCCCGCGCCATCGAGCTCTGTAGCCCGGTGTTGTTCTGCTTGTCGTAGTCCGCGGTGTGGCACGGGAAGATGGCCTCCTTCATGGCGCCGCACGTCGCCGCCGGGTGCGCGGCGAAGCTCTCGACGGTTTCGTTTCGGCCCTGCAAGCAACTGGACGCGTCGAACACCTTGGAGTACCCCGCGCCCGTGGTGCGGTTGTAGTCCGCGGTGCGGCAGGAGAAGGAGGCAAGCATCTGCGTGCACTCTTCGATGGGCGCGTCCGTGCGGTACGCGGTCACCTCCTCGCAGCTGGGGTCCACGAAGGCGAAGACGAGCGCCGCGAGCGCGCCGAGCACGTACAGCGCACCGAGGAGCACGTTCGTGTTCGGGATCGGATCTGGGCGGTCCTCCGGCGGCACCGAGAAAAGCGAGAGCATGCCGCGAAGCGTGCCGACGGGAAGCGCCTTCGCGTCGCCCGCGGGGTTCTCCATCGCCTCCAACGCGCGGTCCAGCCGGGCCTTGACTCCGGCCAGGGGCCCTGTGGCGCCCGGCTTCTCGTCTCGCCGCGACATGCCGTCTCGGATGACGCACAAGCCGAGGTGTCGGCGCGGGTCGCGCGAGCGAACGCGGTTGAGGGCGCGCGATCGGCGCGACGAACGACGCGCGCGCGGTGCGCCGCGACCAACACAGGGCACGGGGCCCGACTCTCGACCCGGGCGCCCGCGGGTGGCCTCGCGACGCCGCGACTGTCGGTCGCGTGTCGAACGCGACTTTTCGCCGTTTCCGACAGTCGCCGCGTAGACACGAGGTGCTCACACGGGCCTCTGCTGACCAATCCCGCGCCATGCGACATCTGACTTGGACGTTGCTGATCTCGACTCGGGTAAAAACGCTCGTCGGTGAAATCAAATCGCTCGCGCTCACGCGCTCGCGCTCCCCCCCCCCTCCACACCGTTCGCCTCCTCCGCTCCCCGCCACTCCTCCGGGCTCGCGCCCAGGTCCTCAGCGACCGCGCGCCACACCTGCATGGCGCGCTCGGCGTGCGCCGCCTGCGTTCGCGCGAACGCGAGCCACATCCTTTTAAACGACGCGCAGCGGCTTTTTTCCAGCCGATTAAATTCGTCGCCGTGCCGCGCCTTGATCGTTTCGTACTCCCCCCGCGCAACCTCCACCGTTTGACGCGCCTCGTGAACTTCGCGCTTCAGCAGGTCCACCTTGAGCATGTTGGTGATGTCCGTCTCCAGGCGCGCCAGTCTGGCTTTCTTGGCCTCCAGCTCGCTCGCGGCGCGCTGCCACTCGCCGAGCGCGTCGTTTCGGTCCGCCACCGCCACGCGAACCGCCGGCATCATCGACAGGTACTCGTGCAGGGGCTGGAGCGATCTCGAGAGCTGGCCCACCGCGCCTCTTGTCAGACGCGAGACGCGAACGGCGGCGTTTCCCATCTTGCGCGCGCGAAGCGCGATGTCGCGCCCGAGCAGAGCGGACTCGCCGTACGCGCCGCCGCCCCTTTTCACCGCGTCGCCGTCCTCGCGCTTCGCGAGCTTCACGCACTCCAGACCGAGCTCGCCCAGCGCGTCCGAGAACTTCTCCTCGCACTCGAGCGCTCGGCCAGCCTTGAGGGAGGCGATCGCCAGCTCCTGCTCTAAGCGGAACACGCGGTCGCGCTCCTCGCAGAAAACCACGTCGTCCTCCGAGACACCGCCCGTGCCCGCGCCCGTCAAAGCGCCCGCCGCGACCGCGCCGAGCCGGTTGAAAAACTTACCGACGTGTCCTGTCCGCGCGGCGCCCGGGGACGGCGCCGCAAACGCGTTCGGGTTCGCGAACCCGCCGTAGGGGCCGGGCGGCGCGCCGTACGCGCCGCCGGACGCGTCCGCGCGCATCGCGTCCGAATCGGGCGGCGCCGCGGAAAAGCCGGGCGCGGAAAAGCCAACCGCGGGCGCGGGCCCCGCGGGCGCCGCCGCCGCGCGCGCGGCGAAGGCGAGCCACTCCGGGTCGCGCTCTAAGTCCGGCGCGGTGAGGAAGACGCGCAACTCTTTGGCTTTGCGGCACGCGGGGTGTCTAGTGAGTCGCTCGAGGTACGCACCTAATTGATGCGCTCGGTCGCGCACGAACGCGTCGTCTGACGCGCTCAGCGGCTTCTTCTCCGGCCGCGGAGGCACGAAGTACCCCTTGTGCGACTCCCGCAGCAAGTTGGCGAGCGCGACGAAGTCCCGGAACCGGCGCCACACCGCTGTGTCTTTTGTTTTATACTCCGGGAATAAAGACGCGTCGTGAACCACGACGCGCACCTTGTACGTCACCACCTTCTTGCCGAAGGGCGAGCCCGCCGCGAGGCTCATCTGCGGGTCCGTCACGGCGACGGACAGACCGCCAGTCGAGCCGCGAATCGAGAGATCGCCGCCGGGAATCGAGTCGATTCCCAGAATCTCGCCGTCGCCCGTCGGGTCCGACTCGACAATCTCGTCCGAGTACCCGCGAGGTGACGTCACCTCGCGGTCGTCGCGCGGGGCGTCGCTATGCGAAAACGCGCCGCCGCCGCCGCCTCCACCGCCCGGGTCCAGCGCGACGGTGCGCATCATGCCCGCGTGCGACTGCGACTGCGACTGCGCGAAAGAGTGGTCCGCGGCGGACGCCGCCGCGCTCCTCGCAAACCCCTCCGGCGGCCGGCTGAACATCATGGAGTCCGCGTACGAGGGCGGCGGCGCGAGCAGGTCGCCGTAGCTCGCGCCGACGGCGCTGGCGCTCATCGCCGTCGCGGGGGGGGGAGGAGGGCTCGAGGCGGGAGGGGGCGCGGGGGGCGCCGCCGGCGCCGGCGCCGGCGCCGGCGCCGGCTCGGGGGTCGGCTCAAGTCGCGCGGGCGGCGGCGTCATCGCCGGCGGTTCGGGCTCGGCGTCGCGCGGCTCCGGGTCGTCTCCCAGGCGCACTTCCTGCATCGAGGGCGTGAGGTTCTCGAGACGGTCGTCCGCGCGGAGGGGGTGCTGCGTTTGAAAGGGTTTGAAAGGGTTTTTGATTCGGGACGGGTGACGGATGTGTCAGCGGCGTAAAACGTCTTCGCGTCGCACTCGCGCCTCGCGGCGGATTCGGAAACGTCGACGCCGCCGAAGTAAAAATTCGCGTCGATTCCTTCCTCGGCTCGGCTCTGTGCGTATCTTTTCGCGCGAACGCGCCTCCGCGCGCGGGTCCCGTCCCAATCGCGGGTCCCGTCCCGTCCGAGTCGCTTTCGCGTTTCGGCGACTCCGGACATCGCCGTCTCGACGCACCTCTTCCTCCCCGCTCGTGAACGGGTTGTCCGATCGAGGCGTGGAGCTCTCGAGCCTCGCCCCCGCGGAGGCGTGGAAAGAGTTGGTGCTCATTTTCGAGGCGTCGTCACGCCTGCTCGACCCGGCTCGAGGCTCACGCCGGAGCTGGGGGGTGCGATCCGACGCGCGGCGCGGAACACCGAGTGCCTTCGCGGTGCGCGCGGCGCGAGCCGATCGGACTCGCGGTCGGAAACGCGACGCGCGGCGGAGAGTGCGGTGCGCGCGGAGAGCGCAGACTGAGATCTACAATCGGGTCGAAGGCCATGAAACTCGCGCGAAAAGACTCGCGCGTGGCGGGACGACCCACGACCGTGTCCGGAGACGCCGCGATCCGATTCGCGGCGTCTTTTTTCGATTTTTTCAGACTGGTCGCACGACCAGAAGCACCCCCGCGGAAGCACGCGCGTTCAAAAAGCCGACCGCAAATTCTCGATCGTTTCAACGCGGTCGCTGTTTCCTCTGATCGTCCCCCGCTCGCCGGGGGCCACTGCGGGGACGCGCGTGGAGGGAGCGCGAAGAGCTTGCCCGGCCCGCGGGCGGTTCGCGGAGTGACCTCCGCTCGGGACCGCAGGCGCGTGGGGTCGAACGCGCGCGGCCGCGCGGGGGGCGACGGACGACCGCGCGCGTCGGTCGGGGAAAAGCTGCTTCATCGGTGTCGGGACGGCCCGCAGGGACGGCCGTCATGCACGCGCGTCACCCCGTGAAGGCGGACCTGCACCACTCCGACTCCATCGCGCTCGCGGCGGGGATGCGGACCGCTCAGCCGCGGCACAGTTTCGGGAGCGGGTCGGTGTTCGGGACGGTCCCCCCCAGCCCGCGCTCGCCGCGCGGGGGGCACGTCGGGAGCGGGTTCGGGCGAGGCAAGGGGAAGCTCTCGCCGCGGCTCACGCTGAGCGGCAGCGGCAAGGCGCGGCGACGAAAGAAACGGTACCCCATTTTGGCGCTGCTCGCGACGTTAATGACGCTCTGGGTGTTCGCGCCCGCGATCCACCACGTCGTGACCGGGATCCACAAGGTGTTCATAAGAGGCTTGATTTTCAGCATCGACCGCCCGGAGAAGTGCCTGCCCTCCACGCCCGCGCCGAGCGACTTAGCGGACGACGACCCCATCGTCGGCCTCCCCGCCGCCGACCTCACGGATCTGCCGGGCGAGATCCCGCGCGGCCGCTCTGCTAAGATTGGCATAATTTCTCTGTGCGACCACAACGTGGACGCTATTTGCGGCGCGTCCATCGCGAATAAACAAGTGTACGCGGACAAACACGGGTACGACGTGATCGTGGACGGGGACATCATCGACGAGACGCGGCCGACGAGTTGGTCCAAGCTTCTGGCGATGCGCAAGTACCTGCCGTATTACGATTTTTTGTTTTACGTCGACGCGGACACGTTAGTGACGAACTACGACGTGAAGCTGGAAGACATCGTGGACTACGGGTACGACCAGATCCTCGCCGCGGACCGCAACGGCTTAAACTGCGGGGTGTGGCTGATTCGGAACACGCCGTGGAGTCTGTGGTTCTTAGATGAGATGTGGGCGCAGAGCCAGCTCGTGAACCCGAGCACGTTTGTGTTGTTCCACTACGAGCAACGCGCGATGCACTACCTGTACCAGAGCAAGGTGTGGCGCAACGCGGTGAAGCAGCCGGCGTACACGAACGCGAACACCATACGCGCGCGCACGAAGGTGGTCAACTCGTGCGTGTTCAACTCGTACCCGGCGTGGTACAAGAAGGGAGACTTCATCGTGCACCTCGCCGGGTTGAAAGGCATCGCGAAGTGCCTCACGTTCCGACACTACTTTCTGAAAACGCAGGAGACGCGCACGGCCATCGGGGAAACGCTCGGCGCGCCCACCGGGGAGCCGGACGTGGGCGCGCCGAGCTGGGGGACGTGTTTCTTCGGGCGGATATGAACGGGGATGCGAGGGGATAGCAGGGGACGCGCGCGTCGCAAAAAGCGCGCCGCCCCGCGAACCATATTATTTTTTCGTGTAGCAACACTTTACCAAATTTCGTCACTGGAAGCTCATGCGTTCGCGGCTCGATTTTACGAAAACCAGGCGACACTCTCGCGCTCGTTTTCAGGGGGACGAAACTTTTGTTCGCGCGTCACACATCTGCTCGCGCGCGGTGCGGGCACAGCACGCGATGTCGAGCTCGACGCTGGCCTCGTTCGGCGCGGCGCCCGTCCTCCGGCGCGTGCCGATCGCGCGGCGCGCGCGTCCGCGGCACGCCGTGCGCGCGGGCGCCTCCAGAGATGCCCCCGCGCACGCCAAGAAGGCTTCGAAAACTACGCAAGGCAGCCGCGAGGCTGGCGTCGGCGTGGAGACCTCCTCCGTGTCCGTGCCTTTGCCCGTGGCGGCGGGCGGCGGGCTGGTGCTCGGGCTCGGTATCTTGCGCGCTGTGCTCCGGTCGCGGAACCGGGGTTCGCTCGGGGCGCTGGAGGAGCGCGGCGCTTTGGACGAGAACCGCGACGTGGATGAGGCGAAGTTTTACAAGGGGATGATGAAGTCGGTGCGTACGGTCCAGATGCCGGAGCTGACGGAGACGCAGATCGAGGCGGCGCGGGAACGGCGGAGACAGAGCAGGATCAACGAGGACGGCGAAGGCGACGCGGCGAAAACGCTGAGAGCCACGGAGTTGCCGTCCAACCACCCGTTCGCCACCTCCGAAGCGGTGGACGGCGCGCTCTCCGCCGCGCAAGCACAAAAGATCCGAGAGATGAACAAGCCGCGAGTCAAACGCGGGCGCCCGCGTTCCGCAAACGGGGGAAAGGACAGGTAGAAGAACACGGTAAGGGAGTGTCGGGAGTATGACCGGTGTTGTTCGTGTACCTCACACGCACGTCACACGCAGATAGACCGACGCGCGATCCGAAATAGAGAGTTCACTCGTATCTGCTATGTGGTCCTACGTATCTATCTATGATCACAAGTACGTCCCCGCGTAAAAAAAGAAGGGACTTTCGTACGTCACACGCGCGCCTCTCGTCACAACTCGTCGGCGACGCGCGGTTCGTCCCTCGAGTACTCACCAACCTCCGCGTCGGCGCGCGCGCCCGGGGGATCGTCGGGAAGACCCGCACTCGCCGCCTCGTCCAGGTACGCCTCCGCGTACACCGCGTCCGCGACGCCGCCGCCCTCCGCCGCCAAAGCGGCGTCCACCGCGGCGGTCGCCATCGCCGCCGCCGCGGCCGCCGCCGCGGCGAGCGGTGTCGGCGTCGGCGCCTGGAGCGTCTTCGCCGCCTTCGCCTCCGCCGCCGCCGCCTTCGCCGCCTGCTTGGCTTTGCGCACGGCGGCGTGCCTGATCCACCACAGCGGGTGGAACCGCACCAACACTGGCGTGCGCTTCAAGACCACGTGCGCCGCCGCGAGCATGAAACACACAAAACCGCACCACAGCGTGCGGCGTTCCCAGACGGCTTGTTTTTCCAGCCGGGACAGCAAACGCCCGCCGCCGGCGAGCGCGGCTCTCTGGTCGCCCGCGTACTCGTCGCCCGTCTTGCGCATGGTCGCCCTGCTCTCCTCCATCGCCGCGAGCGTGCGGCGGCCCTTCTCCAGCTCCTCGCCCATCAGCGCGCGCGAACGGCGCAGCGAATCCGTGCTCCGCGCGGCGAGCGCCAACGCGGCGGCTTCCGAAGCCGGCGCGCGACGAGAATCCGCTTGTTGGTCGTCATCCTCTTTCGCCACGCTTCTGTCGGAAGCGTTCCCTGTCGTCGGCGTCGTTCCCAGGAGCTCCGCGCGCGCCGCCCGCGCGTCGCTCTGCGGAGAGGAAGTCCCCGCGCGCACGGCGAGCTCGCGGAGCATCTGGCGCACGGCGTCGCGCGCGGCGACGCGCTCCGCCAGAGCGGCGAGCACGGCGGATCTGTCCACCGGCCTCACCTGCTCCTCCGCGAGCGCCTCGAGCTCGCGGAGCTCGCGGTCGAGCCGCGCGAGGCTGAGACCGCCGCGCGCGCGCGAGGCCGCGTCCGAAGTCCACGCCGGGTCCCGAGCGTCCAGCGTCCCGAGCGGTCCGGACCCGCCGGCCGCGCGGTCCGCCTGCACCAGGATGGCGCGCTCCAGCGATTTGAGCACGCGCACCTGCTCCGCCGCTTCGGGGGGCAACGCCATCGCGCCTCGCTTCGCGCCTCGCTTCGGGTTCGCGGGCGCGCGCTGCCGACGCGGCCACAAGCTCCGACGCGACCCCTAGCCGGTCGCGGGACGTGCCGCGCAGCGACCCGAGAGGCAGCGCGCCGCGCGCGGTGTGCTGTGCGTCCTCGTTTTGGCCGCATCTGACGAGAAAACGCAGTCGCGCGGGCTGAACAACTGCCGGGCGGCAAAAAGTTTCGCGCGCGGATCGATCAGGCGCCCCGCAAAATCGATCGCGCGGCTTTCACGCACGCGATGGCGAACACGTCGGACTCAGCCGCGGCCCGCGCCCTGCAGGCCGCCGCAACCTCTGGCGCATCCGGCGCGGGTGCGTGCTTTTCCCGACCTTTTCTCGCGGTCGCGCGTCGCGATCGCCCGTCGCGCCAACGAAAGAGGGCTTTTTCTCTGATGTCATCGCCGATTCGATGCGATTCGCGCGTCCGCGACCGTTCTGACGATCTCCCCTCCCCTCGAAACCAGGTGCCGCGCCCGTCCCCAAGGGCCGCGCGCTGGAGCTCGGCGCTGATGCGACGTATGACATCTCCGACCGCGTCGCGGGCGAGGAGCAGCCCCAGCTGGAGGTGCTCCCCATCACGATGTACGTCACGGAGTACGCGGAGCGGCAATTTTGCCAGATCGCCGTGAACGCTCGGTACATCTGCTACGGCCTGCGCGCGGGCCAGGTCCGCGTGCTGCACAAGGACACCGCGAGCCGCGCGCTTCTGCGCGGACACACCGCGCAGATCGCGGACATGCGCTTCTCGCCCGCGACGAACTCGGACGTCCTCGCGTCCTTCGGGGTGGATGGGAACCTCTTCGTGAAGAAGATCGTCTCGCCCGCGGGGGACGGCGACATTGAAGAGAAGGAGCTCCTGCGGGTGACCGTGACCACGGACGTCGCCGCCTCGAACGTTCCCCTGACGCCTCGCGTGCGCTGGCTCTCAAAAACGAGGATCGTCGCGAGCTACGGCGACGGCGTGTTCGCGGTGGACGTCGACCCGAAGGCGAACGAGCCGACGACGATCGCGCTCGACCTCGCCGCCGGAGCCGACGCGCCTTTGGGCGTCGTCGTGGTGGCGCCGATGGCGGGCAAAAGCGCCGCGGTGGACCTGGCGGTCGCGCCCGGCGCGAACGGTAGGCTCGCGGTCGCGCACGCGGACGGCACCGTGCGCGTCTGGTCGCCTTCCTCGGGAACCTTCGCGCAGGATTCCGCGTTCACGCCCTTCGACGACGCGCCGGATGCGCCGCTCGCCTCGGTGCACTTCGCGTCCAACGACTCTTTGGTGGTGGGCGGCGAGAACAACGGCGCGCTCGCGATGTGGTCCCTGCCTCTGACCACCGGCGACGACATGACCTCCTCGCCGGAGCACGTGCAGACGCTCACCTTTGCGCCGGCGGGCGACATCTTCAATTTCGCGTCGTGCGCGGCGCCCGGCGCGCGGCTCGTGCTCGTCTCCAACCTCAAGAAGCAGGCGGTGTACGCCGTGCACTTTGCCCCCAACGCGCGCGGCTTCGACTACGTCGCGGAGTTCTCCACCACCATGCCCGTGCTCTCGTTCACGGCGCTGCGCGAGGACGCCGCCGATGACGCCGCCGCCGCTGGGCCGGGAGGAGCGCTGCAGCTCTACTGCATGCAGACGCAGGCCATCCAGCAGTACGCGCTCGCGGTGGACCGGTGCCGCCCGGAGGCGTGCGACGACGACGAGGCGGTGCAGGTGGAGGAGGAGGAAGAGGAGGAGGAGGAGGAGGAGAACGAGGCGGAGGAGGAGGAGGCGCCGCCGGCGGCGGCGCCGGCGACGCCTCCGGCGGCGGCTCCGAAGGCGGCCAAGCAGGACTCCGCGTCCAAGCTGCTGACGCCCGGCGAGCTCATGAGCATGGCCGCCGGCGCGCAGGACGTCAAGCCCTCCGCGGAGAGGCCCGCGGAGGAGCCCGCGCCCAAGGCGCGCCCCGCGCCCAAGGCGCGCGCGCCCCCCCCCCCCCCCGGGCCCGCGCCCCCCCCCGGCGCCCCCCCCCCCCCCGGCCCTTTCCCCGGCCACCGCGGCCCTCCCCCTCCCCCGGGTCACATGGAGGCGCTTCTGGGTGGTTTGCGCGAGCAGATCTACAACGACATCGCCGGCTTCGTCGCGGCGCAGCAGGCTGAGGTGCGCGAGGAGCGCGCGGCGCGCGAGGCGGCGGAGCGCGAGCGCCAGAAGCAGCTGCTCACGGCGGTTTCGGCGGCGATCACGCGCGATCTGCCCGTGCAGATCGAGAAGATCCTCAAGAAGGAGCTCAAGGGCATCGCGGGTGAGATTGGCAAGGTCGTGACCGCGACGAAGGACAAGGGCGGCGGCGACGCCGACGCCAAGGCTCTGGCGGCGGCGTTGCCCAAGGCTCTCGCCGCCGCGATGACGACCACGGTGGTGCCCAAGTTCGAGAAGGCGACGAGCGAGATGTTCGCGCAGGTGAAGTCGACGTTCGAGCGCGGGATGGACGAGCTCGCCGCTGAGCTGTACACGCAGAAGGAAAACGCGGTCGCCGCGGAGGTCGGACCGCTCGTGCACACGCTGCGCGGCGCCACGGACGAGGTGCGCGTCGCGGCGGAGATGCTCGTCGCGGGTGGCGCTTCGAACGCGCCGGGCGGCGAAGCGTCTTCGTTAGCCGAGCTCGAGTCGCGCATGGACCCGACGGTGGCGCTGGGCGCGTCGGTGGACGCGGGCGACTTCGAGGGCGCGTTCACGAAGGCGCTCGGCATGTCCTCCGTGGACGTCGTCGCGTGGGTGTGCTCTCGGGCGGACGCCAAGCGCGAGGCCATCTTCTCCTCGACGCCGGCGGCGCTGTCGCAGGGCGTGCTGCTCTCGCTGGCGCAGCAGCTGTCGTCGGACCTCACGGATGAGCCCGAGCTCAAGATTGCGTGGATCCGCGACGCCGCGCTCGCGATCGACCCGAGCGACGCCGCGCTGGCGCAACACATGCGCCCCATCCTGGAGGCGGTGTTCGCGGGTCTGCACGAGTGCGCCACCGCGCCGGAGACGCCCGCGCCGGTCAAGAACGACTTGCGGCTCTGCATACACGTCGTCAACTCGCTGCTCACCGCGTGCAAGTGACGCGAGCGTTTTGGAGGCGAGAACGACTTTACGGCGCGGCGGGGGAAACGGGTGACGAGAGAGGCGGTGTTTTCGCGCGTGTTCGGCACGTGCGACTTCCGGCGACTTCCGGCACGCGTTCGTGTGTCAAGAGTGAGACGTACATCGTGGTTGTAACGCGCGCTCCGTCGCGTGCGCTTTCGGAACGCTATTTGTTTTTTATCGCGCCGTCGTCCCCGGCGCCATCTCCGGCGAACAAAAAGTTTCTTCTTCGCCGGACGCCTTTGCGCTCGCGCGCGTCACGTCATCATCGTCCGACGTTCTGCAGGCCGAGCTCGGTCCACTTCTCGGGGGCGTTCGGGTCCACGCCGGTGGGCTCCTCGGTATCGTCCGCGGGGGGCGCGACGCCCGCGGGGAGCTGGATGTCTGCGAAGGTCGGGCGAGGGCCTCTCGGGTGAGCGCGAGGAGGACAGAGGGAACGTGGGAGGAAACGTTCGCGAGCGCCGAGGGATGCCGGTTCCGTCGGACGTCGCGACGCGTGACGGGAGCGCACCATCCTCGGGGAGGGTGTCCGCGCGCCACTCGTCGTCGACGATGTCGAGGAGGTGCCCCGCGGGCATCACCGTTCGGTCCGTGCCGCTCATCGTGTCGCGTGTCGACGGATCTGGTTTAAAACTGATGAAGAAACTCGTCGTAGTGCCGAAACGTTCGCGTCAGTTGCGGTGGCGCTATGTCTTCGGACTCGGACGATTGGGAGACAGCAGACATCCCTGATGGGGTGTTCCAGCGCGTGGACGTCGCCGCGATAGAGGCGAAGGAGAAGGAGGCGCGCGATCGAGCCGCAGCCGAGGCGCTCGCGAGGGACCAGAGCGCGGCGGAGGCGACGGCGAAGGAGGAGGCGAAGAGAATGCTGGACGCGCGACCCGTGCTGCTCGTCAATCTGACCGCGCTGGACCCGGAGGTGCACAACACCGCGGACAAGCACGCGGTGAGCGACGTCGCGAGGGCGTCGGCGCTCAGGAAGAAAATCGAAGCGGCGTACGACACCTACGCCGGCGACGCGGCGATGAAGGCGTCGGGGACGGTGCGAGCGAGCACGAGAGGGACGTACGTGCAGACGCTCGGTGCGTTGCGAGACGAGGAACCGGGGCAGTATTTTTGCGCGTGCTTTCCGCCCGGTTGACGTGTGCGCTTTTTGTATGGGAGCGCAGTCTGGGAGCGCAGAGTGCGAAAACTTTTTTCAGAGAGCAAGCTTTTTCCTCTCTCAGGATGCCGCCGCCCCGCCTCGCAATCTCCGAGACGCCCCCTCCGTCTGCCCCCTCCCACATAACACAGGCGCGCACCCCGCGGTCGCTCGACCCGCACTTCCCGCACCCGCCTCGTTCACGCGCGCCCGACCGGTCCCGCCGAGCCGCGCTTCCCCGTCTCCCGAGCCCTCGGGAATCGCGCGCCGATTCGCGGCGCCCCCGAACGTCTCGAGCGTCGCCAATCCTCGCGCCCGTCGCTCGAGCGCGCGACATGCCGCAGAAGGCGCTGACGTCCCGCGGGAGCAAGAAACCCGAGAAGCTCGGCAAGAAGGGCCCGCGCGTCAACTCCAACTGGAAGAAGGCGATTCAGAAGAAGGGCAAGTTCGCGTTCAAGCCCAAGAGCGCCGGCGGCACCGCGCAAGCCTCGCGCGAGATGACTCGCGAGGTGAATTTGAAGAATGAACTCGAAGCCGCGCGCCGCGCGACGCAGAGCGGCGGGAAGATGCTCGTGGTCAAGCCCCCCCCCGACGCCGAGGTCGAGATCCGAGGCCCCAAGCCCAAGAAGAACCCCAAGCAGCAGCCCGTCGTGAAGGTGCCGTACAGGTTCTAGAGGGACGCGGAGCTCCGAAAGTAGCGATAGACCTTCCCGTACGCGCATCTCCGAAAGGGATCGAGCGAATCTCCAGAGCGTTATACGCCTATAATGGAGATCAGCGAGAGCCTGATGGACACTAGAGGAAGAAGCGACCCTGGAGCCGCCGGTGTGGAGCTCTTCGTGCGGTGCGTGAACGACCGGACGTGTTTCGTGGCGTTGCCGCGATCCGTCGCCGACGCCGTCTCGCGGCGCGACCCGAAGATCCCGCTTCCGCTCGCGCTGGCGCGTTCGTCGGAAAAGACTAAAGCTTTGTCGCTCGGACGATCACGTCGTAACACGACGGAAACGGAGAAAACCCCTTCGTTCGTGGCGTGGGCGGGCGCGGTGAGTTCCCACGACGGCCTTTACATAGAAATACCGCTGGCGCTGGCGGATTGCCTCGGCGTGCGTGACGGCGACGCCGTCCGCGTCTCCGGCCGGCCGAGCGCGCCCGTCGCCGCGTTCGTCGACTTGCGACCCGAGACGGAGGACGATTGGAACGCAATCGTCGCCGTCGCGGAGCAGCTCGAGACAAACGCGCTGGCGCAAGTCGGCTGCGTCGCGGTCGGACAAGCCTTCCCGTTCTGGCCGTCTTCTGAAAAACAAACGCTCGATATCCATATCGGCGAGAAGAGATCTTCGTTGCGTTCGGGGCCTCTGCGCGTCGTCGCGACGGCGGCGTCGCCTTGCGCGCCGGGAAACGTCGCGCGTCTCGGGTTGACGACTGAGCTACGGATCGCGCCGTGGACGCCCGACGTAGGTTCTTTTCCCGGAACGAAAACGAACGCGAACGCGACCGATCGTTCCGGAGACGCTGACGAAACAAACGCGACGAGACCTCCGACGAAACAAACGCAAACGCGCGCGCGACGGGATCCCGCGATGCTCCGCGTGCAGTCCTCGAGGGGCGCCGTCTTTGCGTGGCCGCGGCGTTTGCGCGGCGGAAAAGAGGGGGAGAGCGCTTTTTTCGCCGGGACCTCTAAAGGCGCTTCATCGGTCTCCGCGGCGCCCACCGCCGCCGCGTTTATTTCAAAGCGCACGTCGCGATTAATCGGGCTCGAGGACGGGGCCATCGTGTTGGTGTCGGCGAACGACGGTGTCTGGCGAGAGACCGAGCTGACTTCGGCGTCACAAAACGATTCGTCTTCGACGCTGACGCTTCGCGCGACGGCGACGGACGCCGCCGCCGTCGCCGACGGCCACGTCGTGTTGACGCGCGCGGTCCGCGACGCGCTCGGCGTGGGGCAGGGCGACCGCGTCTTCGTGCGGGAGCTCCCGATCAAAAGCTCTGAGTTAAACGAAGACGTGGCGAGCGACGGTCAGACCGCGACGCTGCTCCGGCTTCGGCCCGTCGCGAGTAATACGGCGAAAACGACGGAAGGACGCTCCGGAGAGATCTCCGACGACAAAAAAGAAGACGACGGGACGAACGAGTACGATTTCGTCCGCCGCCTCGAGCCCGCGCACAGAGCCGTGCTCGGCGTGACGGAGAAGGACGACTTAAACGCCGTCAACGCCGCGGCCGCGCGACTGATGATCCGATGGATCAAGACTCAAGCGTCGTTCTTCGGCGCTTCGGGAGATAAACGTTTCGGGACATCGAGTAGTGCTTCGCGGCGCGTCGTCCCGGTGCGCACGGGAACGCTCGTTCGGTTTTCGATCGAAAACGGTTTCGCCGCTTCGTTCGCGGTGGAGGCGCGAGCCGCCGGCGGGCGCGCGGTCGCGCTGTTCGACGCGGACGAGCTCTTCCGTGAGCCTCGCCCTCCCGGAGAAGCCGCAGAAGCCGAAGAGGAGGCTTTCGCGCGCTTCGCGCGCGTCGAAATCGGCCCCCCCGCGGATTCGAGCCCCGAGCTTGCCGGAGGACAAAAAAACGCGCCGCGGCTCGTCTCGAAACTGTTCGGCGACGCGGTGGCGGTGCACCCGCCCCTCGACGAGCTCCTCGACAGCGACAAAGGGTCGAGGCTCGGCGCGCAGGCCACCGAGTCGGTGGAATTCGCGACGGCGAGGCTGAAGGCGGCGTTAACACACAAACTCTTGACTCTTGACGCGGACTCTTTGGCGAAAGGAACGTCCGTCGCGCCGCCCACCACCGGCGGCGCGCTCTTCTGGGGCGCGCCGAGTTCGGGCCGAACCGCCGCCGCGAAAGAATCGGCAAAGCGTCTCCGCGACGACCCGGAGGTCCGCGCCGCCGTCGTCTCTGTGGAGTGCGCGCGTTTGCCCATGCAGGGCGACGCGCGCCCCGCGATCGCGGCGCTCCGGCGCGCGGCGGAGGAAGCCTCGCGGCGCGCGCCGGCGGTTGTCGTCCTGGATGACCTGGACGCCGTGTGCGCGTCGAGGGCGGCGGGCGAGGCGTCCGAAGACGGCGCGTCGCGAGGAAACGGTTTTCCTTCGCCCAAAGAGCTCATAGCCGAGGCGCTCGGCGACCTGATGGACGCGACGAGTTTTCAAACACAAAAAAATTCCCCTCGAGTGGTGTGGATCGCGACGGCTCTAGACCCGGAGTCGCTCGCTGAGTCGGTGACGCGCGCCGGACGCCTGGACCACGACGCGGAGCTCAAGGCTCCCGAGGAAATCGCGGGCCGCGTGGCTTTTTTCGCCGCCGCCGCCGAGGCGCGAGGCACTCCGGTGCGCGACGCGCACAACCTTTCTCTGGTCGCGCGAAGCGCCGAGGGGTACGCGCGCGGCGACTTCGACGCGCTCGTCGAGCGAGCCGCCTCGGAGGCGGCGAGCCGGTGGCTGTTGGAAAACGAGGACGAGGACGAGGACGACGAAGGAGGCGACGTAGACGGAGGAGAACCGGACCGCGTCGGTTCCGTCGCCGCGCGCCTGCGCGTCGCGCACCTGGTCGCCGCGCGCGCGGACTTCGTCCCCGCGCCCGAGCGCGCGCTAGCCTCGGGAGGGAAGCGGGAGGGAAACGACGACGACGGAACGTCGTTTTCGCGCGACGGCCACGAGACGACAAACGCGCTCGAATCCGTGGGCGGCTTGCGCCTCGCGAAAGCCGCGCTGGAGGAAGCGCTCTCGTTGCCTTCAAAGTTCCCCGCGATCTTTTCCAAAGCGCCGCTGCGGCTGCGCACGGGCGCGTTGCTTTACGGCCCCCCGGGATGCGGCAAGACGCTCCTTGCGCGCGCCGCCGTGCGCGCGAGCGGGATGAGGTTGATCACGGTGAAAGGCCCCGAGTTACTGAACAAGTACATCGGGCAGAGCGAAGCTGGAGTGCGGAGCGCGTTTCGCCGCGCGGCGAGCGCGAAACCGTGCGCGTTGTTCTTTGACGAGTTCGACGCCATCGCGCCGAGACGCGGGCACGACACGACGGGCGTCACCGATCGCGTGGTGAACGCGTTCCTCACCGAGCTGGACGGCGTGGAGAGCCTGGAGGGGGTGGTCGTTTTAGCGGCGACGTCCAGGCCGGACCTCATCGACCCGGCGCTGCTCCGACCGGGAAGACTCGACAGGGCGCTCTTTTGTCCTTTCCCGTCAAAACCGGAGCGGATGGAGATTCTCACCGCGCTTTTGGGGTTGGGAGCGACGGAATCGGAGACGGAATCAATCGCGGAGTCGCGACTGGATTTAGCCTCCGTCGCGGCGCGCACCGAGGGGTTCTCCGGCGCGGACCTGCGCGGGATCTTGTCCGACGCCGCGCTCTTCGCGGAGCGCCGGGGCCCGGACGAGCGCGAAACCAGGGAGGACGTGCGCCGCGCGACGGAGCTCGCGCGCGCGAGCGTCTCCGCGCACGAGCGGAGACGGCTGGAGTCCATATACGCGGCGTTCGCGGGCGCGACGCGCGACGACGACGCCGTCGCCAAGAAAATCGCGCACGCGTGACGAGACGCGCGAGTCTGATATCTGATACCTCTGATACCTCGATATCTTCTTTCCTTTCTTTCGAACTTTCTGATCTGATTTCGAATTCAGTGGGCGGCCGCTTCGAGCGAGGGCGCGCGGACGGCTAAGGCTAAGGTCCGCGCGCCGCAAACGTCTCTCTCCGCGGCGCCGCATCTATTCTATCGCTAGGAGCCGCCGGAAGCCGAAACCTCCGGCGTCGTCTCTCGTCTAATCGTGATCTATCCCCGCCGGCGGCGCGGGTCCCGCGCGCGGGGCGATCGTCCCGTCTCGGCGACGGAACCTTCGCCCGCGCGCGCCCGCGCGCCGCGTGTCGCTATGCTAAACCTAAAGCCGCTATATATTCGCTGGAAGAGTCGGACGACCGAGCCGAGACTCAGACGGAAAAAAAAAAGCATCCGTCTGGTCATCCGGGTCTCGCGTCGTCTCGCGTTTCTGTTCGTCGCTCCTCCTTTCGTCGCTCACTCGTGTCGTCGTCGTCCGTCGCTTCAAACGACGCGATGAGAAAAACGAACGCGCTTCGATTCACGCGTTCGCGATGGACACGAGGATGTCAGCCGCGGACTGGTCCTTCTTGGGCCCTCCCTCCTTATTCTTCTTCTGCGGTCGCCCGCTCCGCGACTTCTTGGGCACCGAAGCGCCGAAAACCCCCTCGGCGTTTGTCGTCTTATTGCGCGCGCTCACCTCCGGCGCGCCCTCGCTCGGCCCGGGCTGGCCGGTCATGATGGAATCCGACCCGGCGTCGTCCGCATCCTTCCCGCGGGCCTTGATCGTGTCGCGTAACGTTTTCTCTTGATGCGCAGCCTCCTGCGACGCGCGTTTCCGCTTCTTCTCCTCGCCCGATCGCGAGACGAGCGCGGAGGCTCCGCGACGAGGCTTCGCGTTCGCGTCACCCGCGAACTCGGGACTCGGCGCCGAGATTCCCGCCGCGTACGCCGGCACACCGCCCGCGCCGAACATGACGTTCGCGCCCCCAGGAGGAACGCCGACGGCACCCGCGCCGAACGGGAGCGGTAACGTACCGACGTTGCCGCCGCGCAGTGCTCCGGGCGCGGGCGCGGGCCCCGCCGCAGTCGCGCCGCGCGGCGTCGGCCCCGCCGACCCGCTCCCCGGGTACGCCGGGTACGCGAAGGGCGCGCCCGGATGCTGCGGCACGGGAAAGTGGTGGTGCGGCGCGTGCGACTGTAAGCCGCGGAAGTGGTGCGGCGCGCGATGTAACGGGTCGCCCCCCACGATCTGGGTCACCTCCTCCGCCGTGCTGCTGAAGAGCGCGTGCGAAGCCGCCGGCGCGGCGACGGCGCCGCCGCCGGCGCCGCCGACCGGCGGCGCTCCGCCAAACGCGCCGCCGCGCGGCGCGCCGGGGCCCGTCGGCTGGCCCGGCGCCAGCCCGGGAGCCAGGGGACCCGAGTTGTTACGCGCCAGCGCGTCGTGAGCGTGGGGCCCCGGCGCGAGCGACCCCGCCGCGAACGGGTTACCGAGGGCACCCGGCGGGAAAAACGCACCCGGGCCGGCGCGCGGCGACGACGCGTTTGGAACGAGCCCCGCGCCCGGCGGAGCGGCGCCCGGTCCCACGCCCGACTGCGCGTACGCGTGCATGTACCACGCCGTCCACTGCTCGTGCGCGGAGAGGCCGCCGTACAAATGCGCGCCGGCGGCGGCGGGCGCGCCGCCGTATGGCATGACAGTCCCCGCCGCCGCCGCGTGCCTCCGCCGCGCCGCCGCCATCGCAGCCTCCGCGTGCTGATTCCGAAGCGTCGCCGCCGCCGGCCCGCCCGGACCCATCAAAGTGGTGGTCCCGCCCTCCGCGCCAAAGTCGCCCGGGCGGTAGTCCGCGCCGCCCTCCTCGCGCCAGGGGCGCATCGCGAGCGCGTACGCGCGCCTCTGCCGCATCTGCTGCTCCTCGAACGCCAGCCGCGCGGCGTGCTTCACGCGCTCGCTCGCCTCCCCCGCGCCGCCGTCCCGCGCCTCCAGGGCATCCGTCCGCGCCTCGCGCGCGTCCGCGCCGCCGGAGCCCTGCCCCGAGCCGCCGCCCGAGCCGGGCCCGGACCCCCCCGAGCCCGAGGGGCGCCCGTCGCTCCCGGAGGGCTCGCCCTCCACCGGGTTGGAGCCCGCGCGGTCGCCCGAGCGGTCGTCGCTGCCGCCGCCGCCGGAGTGCCCGCCGGCGTCGTCGCTGTCGGGCGACGCGCGGTTGCCGTTCGAACCGGCGCCCTGAGGCGCGACAACTCCGCCTTCTCGGTGGCCCGTCTCCGCGCGCGGGTCGCTAAACTTCTCGCCCGCCAGGAACACGCTCTTCGTCATATGCGTCTCGCCGGGCGCGCCACCCTCCGGCGACGAGCGGTCGGCGGTGGTGAAGCCGGGCGTCGCGCCGCGCATCTCGCGCGTCAAACGGTGCAGCTCCATGAGCTGCCGCTCAAACTCGCGCTGCTGCCGGAGCATCATTCTTTGCACCTCGTGGAACACGCGCTCGCCCAGGGCTTTGCGCGTCGCCGCGGCGGCGTCGCTCAACGTCGCCGCCGCAGCCGCGCTCGAGTTCGTGAACACGGCGCGCGTCGGCGCCGCCGCCGGGTTCGCCACGCCGGACCCGCCGCCCGACCCGGAGCCGCCGCCGGAGCCGCCGCCGGAGCCGTCCCCCGAGCCCTCGCCCGTGGCGGGCGAGCCGTGCTCGACGTAGAACCCGAAGGGGTCGCGGGTCGCGAAATGGCCGTCACCGAACGAACTGAAACCGTTCGCGTGAGTGACCGCGAACGGCGGCGGCGGGTTCACCACGACGTTCCTCGCGCCGTCCATCCGCGGCGCGTCGCGACCAGACTGAAAGCCATACGAAACGTTCGCGGCGTTCGCGCGCGCGAGACCTCCGGCGCCCGGGGGAAGCGCCGGCGCGCCGGCCGCGCCGCCTCTCGCGGCGTCGTTGGTGAGCTCGGAGAGATTGGACGCCAGGCTCCCGCGCGAGGGACCGGAGGACGCCGCGCCCGCGATTGTAATCGCGGGGGGCGGTCCATTCGCGTCCCTCTCGTTTGTTTGCCAACTCGCGCGTGGCATCGCGCGCGTCGCGCTCGGCCCCCCTGGGGGATTGAACGCGTTCGCCGCGTTCGCCGCGACGAACCGCGCGTACTCCTCCGCGGCGACGACGTCGTCGCGGACAACCGCGGCGTCGGCGGATGGATTATTTTCATTCTTCTTTCTTGTCGCCGAGACGGAAAGCAGCGTCTCCGCGCGCGTCGTCCGCGCGCGTGCCGACGGCGCGCGTTCCGCGCCACCGCCTCGCTGGATATTTTGCGCCTCCTCCGCGCTCTCCGGCGCCGCGCCCTCCACGCCGGCGCCGTCCTTCGTTCGGGTCTGTTCGGCCGTCCTCGCGTCACTCGCATCCTTCGCGCGCGCCGCCGTCTCCGCGTCCTGCGCGTGCGTTCGCGCGAAGGACACCGCGCGCGTCGTCCGGCCTTCCCGTTGCGTTTTGTTCGCCGCCTGCGGGGAATTGCGAGGAACGTGTGAGAAACGCTTCGCGGTCAGCTCGGCGTTCGCGCGAGCGTCTCGGACGCGACGCGTCTCGAGCGCCGAACCTTCGCGGGCGCGTACCTTCAGAGCGCTCGGGCTCACCGGCGTCTTCTTCGCGTGCGTCGCGGGGGCAGGCTGGCGAGGGAGAGGGGAGGGTCAGGCGGGGGTCGGTCGTGAAAAAAAGACTTCGCGGAAAAAACCAACAACGCGAAGCGCGCGTTCGGGAAGCCTCCGGATGCGCGGCTCGAAGCGCGCGTCGACGCGCGCGCACGTCCGCGAACGCACCTTCTTCTTCGCCACCGCCGCCGCGGTTCTCGACGTGGGTCCCATCGTCGCGTTCGAAGTTCGCGCGGGCTCTCCTCGCGCGTCCCGCGTCCCAATCGACGACGGTCCGACTTTCTTAGCGCAGAGAGCCTGGCCCCGTGCGCCCGGGATGGGCGGGTCGGAAAAGCGAACCCCTTCTGTCGGAAAAGCGTTCGTGACCCCCCGAAGTGTTAGATGTTTCAGTGCTTCAGAGCACCACTCGCGCCTTCACCCCTCGGCCTTTGCGCAGTCGTCCTCGTCGGCGCCGTCGCCTCTGCGGAACGGGGCGCCCGTCGCGGGGAAAAGCCCCGCGAAAAAAGCGCTTTTTGATCTAAATATCTTCATTGGATGAAATCGGGGAGATCGCAATGTCATTTTAGTCTGAAGAAAATGTCAAAATTCGCGGCATCTTCGTTTCGTTTTCGTTTCGTTCGACGCATCCAACGAGAAGGGTTTTTGTTGAACTTCGGGTCCCAGACACTTTCGACTCGACGTCGGTTCGACCTTCGACGACTTTTCCCGAGCGCCGCGCCTCTCGCGCGAGCGTCCGGAAACCAACAACAACGTTCGTCCGCGTCACTCCTCGTCTGCGCCGGGCGGAGTGGGCGTGGCTCCGATGGACGGCCGCGTCCATCGCGAGGGGCACGCGCGGGACGACGACCCGCCGCGTGTCGATGTCGGCTTCGGGGCGACGCTGGGCCCGATGCCTCCTCGCGGTCGCGTCGTGCCCCGCCCGCACCCGAACCTCGGACAGTCGGCATCCGTCCCGCGCCCCCCCCGAGAGGTTCCTTCCACGGAACCCGTCCCGACGCCCTTCCCCGACGCCGCGCGTCTCGGGCGAGAGCTCAGAGCCGCGCGGGACGAGCTGGAGGACGCTCGCGCGGTCGCGCTCGCGGGCATGGAGGCGCACGCCGAGCTCCTCTGGGTTCGGCGTGAAGCGGCGAGCTTTCGCGAGACGGCGCGGCATTACAAACGCGCCGCGCGCGACGCCGAGCGCGACGCGGCGGAGCGCGACGACCGCGTGCGCGAGCGCTTGCGTAAGCTCGGGCTGTGGCGGCTCATAACAAAGCTCGGTCTGGACGTGCGCGTGTCCGAGCCCTCGATGTGCGCCATGCGCGCGTGGCTGTCCGCCGCGCGGAGACGCGCGCGCGCGGATGGACGAGCTCCGCCGCTCTTTTTCAGTGAAGGAGTCTTGGCGAGCGGCGGCGCGCGGGCAAAGGGCTACGTAAGGTACACGTCGCGCGACGCGGAGACAAAACACGTTTTGACTCACTCGAGACGTGACGAACACGAACACCAGACGACGACTCAAACGACGACGAAAGAACCGAGAGACTCCGAGCCGGACGACTCCGAGCCGGACTCGAGCTCGGACGACGGCGAGCCCGGCACGCGCCGGTGGCGCGACGCGCCGCGCCGCCGCGGCGGGACGACGTCGACGACGCGTTCGCGAACGGACGCGCGTTCGGACCTCCTGGACGACGACGGGACGTGTTCCGTCTTGTCGTACAGCACGCTCGCGTCCACGGCGTTGGACGCGCGGCCGGGCGCGGACGACGAAAGCTCCGTTCTCGGCGAAGACTCACCGGACGAGGACGAAGCCGCCCACGGCGCGCGGTTCAAAAGGACGAGAAACAAAAAGAAATCGTATTCGTACTCGACGGCGCCCGACGCCGCGCCCGGCATTCGCGCGGCGGACCTCGCGCGGCTGGCAAACGCGGCGCCTCCCGCGAGCCTAATCGGCGCGGGCTCGGAGGCGGTGCTCGCGTGGCGCGAGCGCGCGGCGGCGGCGGCGGCGGAGCTCGAGGCGATGTCCGCGGCGCGCTTCGAGGCTGAGGAGGCGCTGCGAAGGCGCCGCCGCGACGAGCGCACCGAACGCGCCGCCGCCGCCGAGGCAGAGGAGGGTCTGCGCTGCGAGATCGAGGCTCTGCGCGAGCGCGTCAAGGCGGGCGAGGCGCGGCACAGGGCGAGGCTCGAGGCGGAGGCGGCGGAGGCGGCGGCGGCGGCGGAGGCGAGCGCTTTGGAGGAGAAGGCGAAGCGAGAGAAACTCGCCGCGCGCGCGCTGGAAGCCGAGGCGGCGCGCGACGCGGCGGAGGGCGAGTTGCGCGCGTTGCGTCTGAGCGCGCGCGAGTCTTTGAGTACGAGTCTGGTGGAACGGGAGACTGTGGAAGAACCTTTGAGGCGGGAGAACGCGAGGCTCGTCTCGGAGCTCTCTTGTTTGGAGGAGGAGACGTTGTCCAGTCGCGAACGACTGGAGCGCGACGTCGCCGCGCTTCGCGCCGAGTCGGAACGGAAAGAAAAAGAGTGGCGCGAGAAACTCGCCTCGGAGACGGAGGCGCGCGACGCGCTCGAGCGCGCGCACGCCGCGCTCCGCGAGACGTCGAGAGTCACCGTGGACGAGCTCCAGGCGGCGCGGCTCGAGACGAAGAAAACAACCGAGACGTTCGAGGCTGAGCTGCGTTCGGCGCGCGCCGAGCGCGACGCCGCGGAGCGCGCGGCGCGCGACGCCTCCGCCACCTCTCGCGCGAGCCGAGACGAGGCTGCGGAGGCGGCTGCCGAGCGCGAGCGCGATTTGGAGGCGCGCGTCGCCGAGAGCAGGCGCGAGATGCTCAAAAACGAGCGCGCGTGGCAGAAACGCCTCGCCGACGCTGAGTCCTCCGCCAAAACCGCGCGCGAAGAATTTGCGAATGATTTGCGCGCGGCGCGCGCTTCGGCGGCGGCGGAGGCGTCCGAGGCGGTCGCCGCCGCGCGCAAAGAGGCTGACTCGGCCAGACAAGAGGCTGTGCGTTTGGAGGCGGCCGTGGCGGAGGCGGCAGCTTCCGTCCAGACGCGCACGGAAACCGAGCGCGTCGCGCTGGAGTCCGCCGCCGCGGAGGCGCGCGCCGCCGCCGAGGCGCGCGAGGCGTCGCTTCGCGCGGCGCTGGACGCGGAGGCGTCTCTTCGCGCGGAGGCGGAGCGCGCGCTGAGGGATGCGACGCGTACCTCCCGCGCGCGCGAGTCTGAGATGGAGCGCGAGCTGTTTAAGGCGCGCGATCGCGAGCGCGCCGCGTCCGAGGCGAAAGAGAGCGTCGCCGCGACGCTCGCCGCGAAGGAGACGGAGCTTCTTGAGCTGGCGTCTCTCGAAGCCGCCGCGAAGGAGGAGGCGGAACGTCTCCGCGCCGCGGAAAGTTCGCTCGTCGCGAAAGCCGAGACGCTCACCGAGACGCTCGTTCGCGAGCAGAGTTTGACGTCAAGACGCGACGCCGAGGTTCTGCGCGAGCACAGAGCCGCGCTCGCGGCGAAGGAGGAGGAGATGGCCAAGTTGAGAGCGTTGAGAGACGACGCGGAGGCTGGGGAAAAAAAGTGGCGCGAGGCTTCGGAGAACGCCGAGCGTTTGGCGCGCGAGGCGAGCGCGACGTCGCGCGACGCCGAGACGCGCGAGAAAACCCTGGGATCCGAGATGGCGCGTCTGGCGACCGAGGCGGGTGCGAGACGCGGCGAGCTCGAGGCGGAGCGCGCGCGCGTCGAGGCGCTGGAGGAGAAGGTGCGCCTGCTCGGCGAGGCGCGCGCGTCCGAGGAGGCGTCTTTGACGGCGCGCGCGAGCGCGAGAGAGGCGGACGCGGCGGAGAAGCTCGAGTCTATGCGCTCGGCGCTCGCGCTCGCCGAGGCGAAGATGGTGCGCATGGCGCGCGACCTGGCGGAGGCGGAGGAGGAGCTGGAGGCGCGGGACGCCGCCGAAGCGAGCCGGCTGGAGGGCCTGACCATGGGCCTGACGATGGCGACTTCGCGTATGCGCGTCGCGGCGCCCGAAACCGCGACCGCCGATCAATCCGACGCGACGATCTCCGCGGAGACCCACGTCTCGTCCGCGCCCGCGCTCGAAATTCAACGCGAACGCGCATTGGTCCCGCGTTCGGAGCACGACATCTTCAGCAAGGTTCGCAACAACCGCCACGGCGAGGTGGAGACGCTCCTGTCGAGCGGCGCCGTGTCGCCCGACTTCCGCGATCGGAACGGGAACACCGTCCTCATGGTCGCCGCGCAAAACAACCGCAAGCGCTTAGTCAAGGCTTGCGTTCGTCACGGCGTGCCTCTCGATGCGCGCAACTTGAAAGGGAACACCGCGATGCACTTCGCGAAGGCGTACGGGTACGAGGACGTCGCGGAGTACCTCGTGCGCAAGGGCGCGGACCCGACGATCGTCAACCACGAGGGGCTGAGGCCGGACCAGGGGCTCACCGCCGCGACGACAAAAGTCGGCGGCGACGTAGCGACGACGCATGACGACGAGCGCACGAACGCGTGAGCGCACGAACGCGCTCGCCTCTTATAGACGATCCCGCACCCCTTAACCGCCCGGGCGAATGCGCTTGAGAGGAGGCGAGGGTCGACACGGCGCGCGACGGCGAGAGAAGAAACAGGGTGTCGAAAGAAAACGTTCGGTCCCTCATGAAAAAACGCGCGACGGAAACGAACCCACTTATGGCGAGTTTGATCGGTCCGATCAAACTCGTCGGTTTAGTTGCCGGTTCGGCCGGGTCGCCGGTCAACGAGACGCGTTCCGCTTTCACGTCGCGGTTTCGCGGTTTCAACTCGACGCAAAAAATCCCTCCCGCGTCCAGATCGCGCCTCGGCCAATCAAAACGCCGCGCAGCCCGAAACTCCTCCAGCCGTGAAGTGAAGGAAAAACCCACGCGCGCGGGCTCGGGAGGTCATACCCGCACCCTTCCCGTCGCCAGGTACGCGCCCGAAAGCGAGAGGTTTCCGCAGCCCGTTCTCCGCGCGCCGCCGCGGCCGCGCGGCCGCGCGGCCGCGCGCGGCGCTCCGCGTGTGGCGCGACGCGCGTGATCGTCAAATGAATGCCACCGGCGACGATCCTCCTCCACTTGGCAGCATCGTCGCGGTCGGCTCGCGCGCGCGCCCGCGCCGCCTCCGCGCTCTGTCGCGCCCGCGCGCCTCGGAGCCCGACCGACAGAAGCGGACCGCGCGCCACCGCCTCCTCTCTCGGACAGCGCGCTCCGTCCCGCCGACTGACCGTCCCCGTCTCCGTCCGTGCCCCGGCCAAAAAACGAAAACCTCCAGACTCGAACGCAAATCCACTCGAACAACAAGATGTTCGCCCTCACGCAGTCCGCCGCCGTCGCGCCCGCGCGCGTCGTCGCCAAGGCCCAGACCACCGCCCCCAAGGCTCGCTTCGCGGTCGTCGCGAAGGCTGAGAACAAGGAGTCCCGCCGCGCCGCGCTCGTCGGTTTCACCGCCGCCGCGGTGGCCGCCGCCGCCAAGTCCGCGCAGGCCATCACCATCGCGTCGCAGGCCAACACCGGCGGTCTGGGCCGCGCGACCGGCAAGGGCCAGTACTCGTCCAACGCCTCGATGTCCGGCTACACCCTGGAGGGCATCCAGACCATGAGCCACTCGCCCAAGGTGAAGTTCGGCGTCATGTCGGAAGCGCGCGCGGCCGCGGAGGCGGCGGCGGCGGTGAAGTACGACGCCAAGTCGGACGTCGCGGGCAAGAAGTAAGAAAGGCGAGCATATGAGCACATGGAGTCTCTTCTGCTGAGTCGTGTTCCGTAGCGGTTTTGTGATTGAGACATCCGAGGAGGCGCACGACGAGCTAGTCTACTTTTTTTTAGCGTCGCAAACAAAGTTTTCAGAAACGCGCGACTGTTTGCGATGTGGCGTTTGGATCGCCGCGGCTCTGAAAAAGCGCGCCCAAGCTGACTCGACCTGGAAAATATCCACTTTCCGCCTTGCGCTTCCTCTCGCCCCCGTCCTCCCGCTCCGCACTTCCCCACGCGCCGTTCGCGCCGCGCTCACCGCCCCGACCTCAACCCCCGCGCCCGCGATGGCCTCCCTCGCCCACGCCTCGGCGGGCTTCGCGACTCCTCGTCGCGGATTCGCGGGAAAAGCGCGCGCGCGCGCCAACCGTCGCCTCGATCGGCTCGGATCTCCGCGCCAGCCTATGCGGTGGCGTTCGCCCGGCCGCGGCGAGCTCAGACTCGGCGCCGCGCGCGACGACACCGCGCTGGACCACCACGACCTCTACGCGCTCCTGGGGGTGTCATCGTCCGCGACGACGGAGGAGATCAAGCTCGCGTACCGCGAGATCATGAAAAAGTGCCATCCCGACGTGGCGGTGCGGCGCGCGCGCTTCGCGCCCGACGCGACGCGCGAGTCTCGACCCTCCGCGGCGGACTTTATTGACTCCGGCGTCGACGTCTTCGCGGCGTTCGACGAGGACGACGACGAGACGATGACGTCGCACGTACGCGGTGGAAATGGCTTTTCCGTGTCGCGCAGACGAGACGGCGACGCGTTTGACTCGACGCGTCGCGACGACGGTCGTTTTCTCGACGACGGTTCGAACCGACTCGAGCGCGACGCCGCCGCGGCGGCTTCGCTCGTGAACCGCGCGTGGCACGTGCTTCGCGATGTGAACCGACGCGCGACGTACGACGGCGCGCGCGCTCTGTTCGGCGACGACGCGCGCTTCACCGACGCGTCCGGCCGAGCCGATCCGTTCACGGGCGCGCCGCGTTCGCGAAACGCGAAGCCGACGTTACCGGTAACGTTGTTCGTGGACGAAGGTTTGTGCGTCGGGTGCAAACAGTGCGTCCACGCCGCGCCTGGGACGTTCGCGATGGACGACGAGCTCAACGTCGCGCGCGTCGTGACGCAGTGGAACGACTCGGAGGAGAGTGTGGAAAACGCCGTGTTGTGTTGCCCGAAGAGCTGCATATTCAGCGTGAGCAAACACGAGCTGCCTCTGTTGGAGTGGATCCACGCGAACCAGCCGAAACAGCGCGTGACGCTGTGCTCGGTGGAGTCCATGTCTGGAAAAGGCAAAGGGCTGGAGGAGAGCCCGTTCGTCGCCGCGGAGCGTTTCGAGAGAAGAAGAGCCGAGCTTCTAAGGGACGCGAAGGAAAGCGAAGAACGGTCTCGAAGAAAAGCCGAAGCCGAAGCGGCGCTCCAGCAAGTCTCGAACGTCGTGAACCGCGCCGCGTTTGGAAGCGTCTTCGGGTTCGGGTTCGGGTCGAGACGCGAAAAAAACGACTCCGGCGACGGCGCAAACACGCGTTTTTCCGCGCCTTCGTGTCCGCTGCCGGTGACGTACGTCAACCCGCTGTTGTTGCCGCCCGTGCGTTTCGCGGGCGAGCGCGAAGGCGCGAGTCACCCATGAGCTTCACGCGCGTATCGTCGCTTCGCGCGACGTCTCAAAGTATGAATAGCTCGTTTCCAAAAACGTTTCCAAAAAGCTATTGTATCTTTCAGGACGGACTGTTCCTGATGTCCTTCACGACGCGCCCGCCCTTGACGACCACCTTGATGTTCTTCTCGTCCATCAGCACCGCCGGGTCCGCGAGCGGGTCGCCGTCCACCAGGATCAGGTCCGCCAGCGCCCCCGCCGCCACGAACCCGCGCGGCGCGCCGTCCAGAGGCGCGACAAATTCGAGCCTCCCTCGCCTCAACTTCCCGCGGGGCTCGGGGACGCGAGCTCCGGGCACGGCGGTGAGGCTACCCAGCACGTGGTGGGGATCGAGCCCGGCGTCGAGGTGCAGCGCGATCGACCGAGACTGGTGTCTGTGCATGTTTCCGAGTAAATCGCTCCCGTAGCACACCGGCACGTGCAAATCGCGCGCGCGACGCAACGTCGCCTGGCCTCGCGCGACGAGGTGTCCGATTTTTTTTATCGAGGCGGATGACATACCGCACGCCTCGCCTTCTTCACGCAGCGCGTCGTAGGTGATGAGCGTCGGCACGAGGAACCCGTGGTTATCGCGTAAGAGCCGCAGCGTGTCATCTCCGCAAAAGTTACCGTGCTCCACGGAGGTCACGCCGCACCGCACCGCCCGAGAAATAGCCTCGTCCGTGTACGCGTGCGCGGCGACGTATACGCCCGCGTTTCGCGCGTCGTCGCAAATCGCCACGAGCTCGGGTTCGGAAAATTGCAGATTCTCCAATCGATCCGTCGGGGACGCGACGCCGCCGCTGGCCATCACCTTGACGTGCCGCGCGCCTTTCCGGACCTCCTCCCGCACGGCGGCGCGGCAGGCGTCCACGCCGTCGCACACGCGCGCGATCGTGAAGTCGCAGCACTTACACGCGCCCGAGTTTAACGCGTTTTCTCCCGCTCCTCTGAAATCTCCGTGGCCGCCGGTTTGCGACAGCGCTTTGCCGCAATGCACAACGCGCGGGCCTCGCAACGTGCCCTCGTCTATCGCCTGCGCGAGGCCGTGGTCGGCGCCGCCGCAGTCGCGCACGGTGGTGAAGCCGCGGTCGAGCATGCCGCTCAGTATGGGCACGGCGCGCGCGTATAAAAGGCTGGGAGGCATGGTGCTCGGCATGCGCAAGTTGGCGCTGCTCGCGGTGACGTGCACGTGGGCGTCGATGAGCCCGGGCATCAAAGTCAACTCGCCGCAATCGAGGCTCTGGTACGTGCCTTCGAGTTCGAAGGCGGGATCACCGGACTCGACGTGCGTGATGATATCGTCCGTCACGACGACGTTCGCCGGCGTGCTGCCCGTCAGTGAGTGTTCCAGGTACTTGAATCGAAGGCTCGCGACGTCCACGCCCGGGTGGTGTTCGTGTCCTGAATGCTCGTCCCTCTTCCGCTTCTCGTCCTTCGCGGTCTCTTCGCAGTGGTCCGTCTCCACCACCAGAACGCGCCCGGCATGGATGACGAGTCTGTGTGGGACCGCACGATCGCGTGGGGCGGCGGCCGCGGAAGCCATGGCCGCGTCACGCACCCGCGCGCGTCGCCCCCGAGAAGTACCCGCGCGCTTTGGCGTTCACGAGAAAAAGTGAAAGCCGAAACGTCGCCAGGGAAATAAATGTGTCCGCTGCAGGATCGATTCATTCCCGCGCGCGCCGTGCCCGCCGCGCCTGCCTGTCTGGAGACAGCGGGTGCGAGGAGACCTCGCCGCGGAGACTCGGCGCGAATCAGTCGGCGACCGTAGGCGCGACGAGAGCGGAGCGTAAACTCCCGGCGCGCCCCCCACCATGGATCTCGACGGGGCGCGCGCCGCGGTGGAGCAAGCCTCGACGGGCTTGGCGCATCCCGCGCACCGCGCACAGGCTGAGGCGACGCTCCTCGAGTTCCGGCGGTCCCCCCACGCGCTCCCCGCGTGCAGACACATCCTGCGCACCTCTTCCGTGATGGAGGCGTGCTTCCAGGCGGCGGCGACGCTGCGGGACGCCGCGCTCCGTGACTACGCCGCGCTGCCGCCCGAGGAAAGATCTTCGCTGAGGCAGTTCTGCCTCGGCGTCGTGCTCGGACAAACCGAGGGCGACGCGAACACAGCTCCTGGCGGCGCGGGCGCGGGTCCCTGCCCCGCGAGTTTAATGCCCGTGGTTGTTTCGCAGCTCGTCTCCGTGCTGGCGGTGTTGATAAAGCGAGCCTGGCTGGACGTCGACGAGCAGAAGCTGGACACGGGCGCGACGCGGGCGGATTACGTCGCCGCGGCGAGCGCCGCGCATTTACATCGGCAATCCATGTTGGCGGAGGCGGAGCGCGCGGTGAGTCAGGCGTCCAACTCTAAAGGAAGCGACGCTCGCGTGATCGGCCTGAACTTGTTTGCCGCGGTCATAACCGAGTTCGCGCCCTCGACCGCCTCCGCCATGCAGCTCCCGTGGGACTTCCACGAGCGATGCCGCGTCAGCCTGCAGAACGATTTCCTTCAGCAGTTTTTTCAGCACGCCGTCGGCACGGCGCGCGCCGCCGCCGAGACGGGGCGCGCGCTCGAGGGTTTAGACGGGGGCGTCTGCGTCGCCGCGCTGCGTTTGATAAACGCGGCGCTCGCGTGGGACTTTCAGTTCACCGGTTCGAACCCGAACGGCGGCGGGTTCGGGCTCAGCGCGGCGATTCCGCGCGGCGACGTTTTAAGAGCGAGCGACGGCGTCGGCGCGGACGCCGTCAAGATCGCGCCCGGCGTTTCGTGGCGAGACGCGCTGCTCGCGCCGGGAAGCACCGACTGGGTGTTCGAGCTGCACGCCCTGGCGGCCGCGCGCGCGCTCGATACCAACGGCGATGCACCCGGTCGCGCGGCGCGCGCGGTGGCGCACGCCGCGCGGCAGACGGTTTCCTCGCTGTGCGCGTTGGCGGGTGACGTGTTTCCTTCGAAGCGCGAGGACCCGAGCGAGTCGTCGCGGCTGGCGCACTTCGCGCGGTGCGCTTTTTCCCTCAACCGCGCGCTTCGGCCGGCGAGGCAGGTCATCGCGCGCGCCACGAGCGGAGGAGGCGACGCCGAGGAGGTGATGACCGACGGCGCGCGCGGAATCGCCGCGCTCGCCGCGATCCACGCGCCCGGAGACTTTTACCAGTCCCCTTCTTCGTACGCCGCGTCGAACCCGACGGTTTCGTCCGACGAAAACGCGGCGCTCGCGTCGACGCTGGGCGAGCTCACCGTTTGTTTGCTCGAGGCGGGCGCGTTGCGGTCGGAGAACGACGGCGGATCTCTGGACGAGACGCTGCGCATGTGCATCGAGGCGTGGGGCGCGCTCGCCGAGCGGAGCCTCGCCGGGCAGCAAAGAGACGACGCGTTTCGGTCGAACGGAGGACACGGCGCCGGAGGTGACGCCGCCAAAGCGCGCCCCGCGCACTCGCCTCCGCCCGCGTTCCCGGGGCAGGCGGAGACCTCGGCGGCGTGCGCGAGCGTGTTCGAGGCGTACCTGCGCTTCGGCCTCGCCGCCGCCGCCGCCGCCGCGCACGAGGAGGACGACGGCCAGGAGGAGGAGGGCAAGGCTGGCGCGGCGGCGCTGGACGAGCGGTTGGCTTTAGCGGCGTCCGTCGCGCGCGCGTCGCCGGATGAGACGTTACCTTTGCTCCGTTTGGCGATGGAGGCGAAGAAGAACGAGCTCGGGGCGTTTTTGTCCAATGGCGTACCCGGACAAAATCGCGCGAACGCCGATCCCGCCGAGCTCTTAGAGCAGCTCTGGTGGTTAGCAAGAGTCGTGCCGCACGTGTTGTGCGACGCGTTCGAGGGTGAGTTCCCGCTTCCCCCCGACGCCGTCGCCGAGTGCGCGCGGCGAGCCGCGATCAACGACCCGGGCGGTTTATGCCCGGTCACGGAGACGGGCGGGTCGTTTTTGAACCTCGTCGGGTTGTGCCTGGACGAAAACGCAATGAGGTCGGGTTTCGTCTCACCTCGTCTCGTGGAGCAGTTGATCTGGGGCGCGGCTCGGTGGACGGACACGTACCTGATGCCCGAGGACGTGGGGGGGAGCGCGCACGCCGCGCTCTTCGGCGGCGCCGTGCCGACGCTCGCCGCCGTCGGCCTCGGCGGCGACGGCGAGGGCCGCGTGCGCGGCGGCGCCGCGCGCGACGCGACTTCCAAACGCCCGTCGCCCTTCTCCGAGGCGGGCGGCGGCGTCGCCGCGGCGGACGCGTTAATACGCGTCGCGCTGGTGGCGCTCACGGCGTTCCCGGGGGAGGAAAGCGCACAAAGAGTCGCCGCGAAGATGCTCCTCCCGGCGCTCACACGAAGACGCGCGCTCTGCCGCGCGTGCGTCGCGTCACCCAACTGGGCGGCGGTGGCAGACGCGGCGGCGCAAGCGCTGTCTTTTGGTAAAGACAGCGCGGTGACGTTCGCGCCCGAGATCCACCGTTTCGTGACCGAGTCTCTGTGCCGCGCCGCCGAGGGCGTCGCGGACGAGGCCGCGCTCGATACGTACGTGCGGCGCGTGTTAACCGCGGCGGGCGAAGCGCTCGTCCAATGCGCGTCCAATGGAGAGGACATGAAACACCCGTTGGGCGAAGCGCGCGCCGTCGCCGCTCTCGAGGCGTTGCGCGGCGCGGCGCGCGCGTCGGCGGCGCGGTCGCAGCGCTCGGTTTTCGTTTTCTTCTCTTCACATTTCGAAGCGTTGGTCGTCACGCAGGGTTTGGGGAAAAACAGCTCGCAGGTCACGAAAGCCTGTTTGCGCCTGTGCGAGGCGTTCGTAGAGGCGCAGGCGTGTTTCGCGTCGGAGCCGTCGCACGCCGCGGCGCTGTGCGCGCACTGCGCGCGCGTCATCTCCGTTTACAAAGAAACCGGGCGCGGCGTTTTGCCGCCTTCCGCGGCGGAGAGTGTTAACTCAAGCGCGAACTCGCTCCGCGCCGAACAAACGCGCGAGGCGTACAAGGAGGTGAAGGCGCTGTTGAGAATCCTCACGCACGTCTCCTCGGTGGACGCCGAGAGCGACGAGGGCGACGCCGCGTACGCCGCCGAGGCGGTGGAAAGGGGAGGCTCCGTGAGGGGCGGAAGCGCGCGGGGAGGGGGCGCGTTCGCGGGGGTCTTCGGACCGGCCGGGTCGTCGAACGGCCCCTCCGCTGTGTTGGTTACTGGGGGCGTCGCGCTTCCCTCGGACCGCCAAGCGGGGAACTTAAACGCCTCTGTGGACGTCGCCGCTGTGGTGCTCGCCGGCCTCCACGCGGTGATCCCGCTGCTCACGGAGGAGCTCCTAAAGTTCCCCAAGCTGTGCCACCAGTACTTCTCTTTGCTCGCGCACATGTTCGAGGCGTACCCGGGGAAAGTCGCGGCGCTGGACCATGAGACGTTCGCCACGCTCATGCGCACGCTGGAGTTCGGCCTGACGCACTCCGACGTCGACATCGGCCGCGAGAGCTTCGCCGCGCTCTCGGCGTTAGCGGCGTTCCACCACCAGGAGGTACAAAGAGTCGGCGCGACTGGCGGTTTAGGCGCGCACAACGCGCCGAAAAATGTTTCGGATGAGAAACTCAACGAGGGCGGAATTCTGGCTCGTTTCCTGCGACTCAGCTTAAACCGGTTGCTGTTCGAGGACGCGTCCGTGTCGTTAGCGGAGCCCGCGGCTGATGCGCTGCTGCCGTTAATCCTCAGTGAGCGTTCAGCGTTCGAGCGCGTCGCGAACGACTTGATCGTTTCGCTCGCCGGCGACGAAAGAGCGCAAAGAGCGGTGAGCGACGCGATTCGCGATTTGACCGCCAACGGCGGGTTAACCGATCGCGTCGACAGAGCCAACCGACGAAGGTTCCGAAGAAACGTCTCGGCGTTCGTGCTGGAGACGCGCGCGTTCGTGCGGAAAAACTGATGACCGGTCTTGGGGTGTGTGAAGAGTTGAAAGGACGTTTCTCTAAACGCGTCGAAGTCGACGAATCAATCAATCAATCTCTAAGGTGTTTCGCTATGAAAAAATCGCTGCGTTTATGGGAGTGCGTCGAGTCTCGCGCCACTCGACCTTCCACGGTGCGCTTCAGGTTTAGGGTTTATCGTAGCGGACGGTGCCGATTCGCGACGCGCGCTCCGCGCGCCCGGCCCCCCGGAGACGACGCGCGGGGGCACGACGCGCGACGCGCGGCCGAAGCCGGAAGCATCACACGCGTACCCCACGGCGCGCCGCGTCTCGCGTCGCCCCCGAGGTCGCGTCCGGCGCGGTCGCCGCCTCCCGACCGCGCTCGCCCCGCGTTCATCCGCTCGCGTCCCGCGTCGACCGAAAAATCACCGCGCGATGCCCCGCCCGCCTCCGGCCGCTCACTTCTGGACCTTCTCGAGGAGCGTGAACTTCTTGGACTTGGACATGGGCCTGCACGCCTCGACGCGCACGACGTCGCCCACCACGCACGCGTTCGCCTCGTCGTGGAAGGTGAACTTGGTGGACTTCTTCACCAGCTTGTGGTACCTGGGGTGCGGCACCTTGCGCTCCACCATCAACACCGCGGATTTGTCCATCGCCGTGGACACCACCTTCCCCTCCAGGACCTGCTTCGCGGTCACCGCGACGGGCGCGCGGCGGGTGGAAGCGACGGCGGCGGTCTTCACCGAGACGCGCGTGCCCATGACCGCACCGGCGGAGAAAGCGAGAGAGCTCATCGTGGACGTGTTCCGGCGAGTGTGCGCGGAGATGTGCGCCTCGCGAGACGCGTGACGTCGCAAAAAGCGACGGGCGATGTGGATAATAGAAAAATGACCGTGAAGGAGAGTGAACTGGAGCAGCGAGTGATACGTGAACGCAGTTTTGGATGCGATTTGCAGTCTGATAGAAATGTAAAAATGTACGTCGAAAAGGGATGCTCCCAAAAATGCGTCCCGCGAAGAAAACGCACGCGAACTCAGTCTCCTCTCAACGCATCGTCGTCACCGGCCTCCGCGTCCGTACGCGAACGCGGCGGCGACGCACCCCGCGAGCATCGCCCCCGACGCCGCCGCCGCGAGAAGGACCGCGGTGTTCACTCCAACACCCGCGCGATCCCTCTCCTCCAGCCGCGCGCGCAGCCTCGAGTGCTCCCGCGCGAGCGACTCGAGCCGGGACGAGGTCCCCTCGTTCGACCCGAAACACCGCGCCGCGATATCCTCCACGCGCTGCGCGAGGAGGTTGATGCGGCCCTCCAGCCGGTTCACGCCGCCCACCTCCAGGCCGGCCGCGAACGAGCCCTCCGCGAAGAAGGGCGCCGGCGAGGCTGACCGCGAAAGACCGCCGAAAGAAGCGCCGAAAGGATGCGTCGTCGCGCCGAATGACGCCTCCGCCTCCGCGCGCGGGAAATACTCCTCCGCGCCGTCGTCGCCGCCGCGCGCAACCGCCGCGTCGCCCCGCGGCGAGAGCGGCGGGCGCCCGCGCGCGAACGCGACCCCGTTCGCGCCGTCAGGCACCGCACGCGGCGAGCGCGGATGCCCGGGCGGGCCGGGAGGCGAGCCCCCGCGCGAGAACGAGCTGTCTTCGCCGCCGTCGCCGCCCCAGTCGCCGTCGCCGCCGAGGCTCCCGGTACGACTCCCGGCTCGGCTTCCGCGCCCGGCAGCGGCGGCGCCGCCGCGCCCGCGACCGCGCACGGCATCCTGGAGCCTGGTGACGCTCTCGCCGCGGCGCGCGCGCGCGCCCTTTGACGCCTTCTGCGCGCTGCTCATGAGCGAGTCGTGGCCGGAGCGGCCGGCGCGCGCGGTCATGTACCCGCCGCTGGCGGTGCGCTCGATGGGATCCGGCATCGCCGCGCCCGGCGCGCGCGCCGCCAGGACAAACTTGTCCTTCATCTCCGCCGTCATGTTCCGCAGCTCCTCCGTCATCTCCTCGAACTGCACCTGCTCGATGTACGAGTGCGGGATGTACGTGCCGTCCAGCCCCAACTTCGACCCCGCCTCGACCACCGCCGCGCGAACCTTGCCTTGGATCTGCGTGAACGACCGATCGAGCCCCTCGATCCAGTCAATCTTCACGCTGAGGAGCTCGTCGCTCCACTCGCGGCTGCGCCGTTTCATGATCGCGCCAACCTCGTACCCGAGCGCCATGAGCCCACCTAAAATGCGCACGCCCACCTCGAACTTGATCCTGGGTGAGATCATGACGTCTCCGTCGCTCATCGTCTCCTCGAACATCAAAGTGTACCGCCCGTCGCGGTTGCGCATGCGCAGCCACGACGTACACGTCTCGGGATCTTCGTGCGGAGGAAGCAGGTAGATGTCCGTCGTCTCGCACTCGCTCGTCTCGACGACGCCGTCCTCGGCGAGCACGCTCGCGATCGCCGCCGTATCCACAACGGTCTCCGATTTCAAAATGTACGTCGGGTCCTGGAACCCCGCGAACGGGTTGAACGAGTTCACCACTCTTAAATGCGCGCTGCGCAAATCGGGTTCGATGAACGCCTTGTACATCGGGTACACCGTCTCCGAGATCTGGTGGATGATATCCTCGGGGGCTTGGCCACTGCGGTCGATGTCCCGCATCACTCGTTTCACTAAGTCGAAGTGCACGCCTCCTGAGATGGAAACCCGCAGGTCTTGTAAAGGCCGTAACTTATCGCTCAGCGCGTAGATACCTTCCACGATGATGATCTTGCTCTCCGGGCAAACCATCGTTTTTGTACCGACCCGCTTACTCTCCTTGAACGAGTACACGGGCGTTTCCACCGTCTTGCCTGCTTTCAAATCCCTCAAGTTTTCCATCAGAAGGTCGTAATCCGTCAAACGCGGATCGTCGAAGTTCCCGTCCAGCAACATCGCCGCGTCGTTGTACATGTCCATGGACAACACGCACAAGCCGGGCATGAAATCGGCGATCTTCTGGCAGAAAACCGTCTTCCCCGCGCCGGACGGGCCGGCGATGCCGACGAGAATAGGCTCGCCCCTCGCGTGTTTCTTTAACAGCTGAATCGCGCGGATTGTTAAGAAGAAACCCTTGTCGAAACTCAAATCCTCGTCGATGCCGACGATCTGGAAGAAGACGGTAGGTGACGCGAGAAGAGAGGTGAGCGCGCGTTTCCGAGCGCGCCGATGGAGACGCGAAAAAAGAAAAGAAAAAAAAAAGCGCTCCCCTCGATTCGGCGATCGCCGCCGTCGGTCGCGCGGCTCGTCTCGTCGCGCCGAACCGCGGGGCGGGTCTCCGCGGCGCGGCCTCGAGCCTCGCGACGTGCCGTCGGGGTGTTCGCGCGTCGTCGCGTCGGGATCCTTAAACGCGGGTCGTCTCGACGAGAGGACCCGCGCCTCGCGGCGCCGATCGGAGGGCGGCGCCTCGTCATCGCGCGTCTCTTCGAGTCGGCGTCGGACGCGACGCGGTTTCTACGCGCGAGGTCGTACGACGCGTCCGACGCGCCGTCCGCGCGAATCACGCGAACACGCGCGCGCGCGATGGATGACGCACCTCGTTCCGCACAGTCCCATCCCGCGCGCGCCGCTCCACCATCTCCAGCTGGTCCTTGACCAGTCCGAGCTTCTTCGTGCTGGACGTGCGTTCGCTCGGGCCGGACGCGGACGATGACGGCGCGGCGCCGTTCGCGACGTTGGCGAACAGCGCCGTGGGGGTGATGGCCTCCGGCGAGCCGCCGGGCGGCGACCCGCGCTCGCCGCGCGCCGGCTCGGGGGTTCCGCTCATGTCCCGCGACGCCTGCGGCACTGAGACGGGGAGGATCTGAGCGGGCGGCGGACTCGGCGCGCGTTCAAACGATGGATCGAGCGATTTGAGAAGCACGAGTCGCAGGCAGGCAGGCACTTGACAAAGCAGGAGGCAGCCGGACGAGAAAGCAGCGAGAGAGAAAAACGAGACCGTCTCCGGAGTTTCGAAGAGGAATTCGCGAGCCTCTACGCGTTTTCAGTCACCGAGTTTTCGAGCGCCTTTTTTCTGTGACTACGCGCCCGATCGCGCGGGAAATCCGCCTCGCGGATGAGCTGGCAGATCTCGAGCGCTTTTTTTCGATTGGCGCGAGAACGGCGTGCTGACTCGACGCGATCGGCGAAAATCGGGGGTTCCTGACTCGGGCGCATACGAAAAGCACGCTCGCGCGAGATCGTTTATCTTCACGCGGACGATCGCCCGTTCGTCATTCTTCCACGCGCACGACTTACTCCGTAAGCTCGCCCCCGTTCTCACGAACCGCATCCGCCGACACAACGTAGTCGCGCCCCCCAACCACCACCACCAACAACACCCACCGCATCTGCAAAATGAGCACGCCTAACGTCGCCGAGCCCGAGGCCGTCAACTTCGAGACCTCCTTCCACCTCGACAAGGACGTGAACGATCCCGACAATTACCTCGTCATCCACGAGCTCATGGGCCGAGGCCAGCTCCTCAACGCGTACGAGGTACGAGCGTCCCGCCCGCAAAATCCGAACGACGACGACGACATCGACGTACCCACCGCGCGCGCGCGGCTCGGGGTCGCCCCCCAACCCGCGCGCGACGACGTTTCCGGCGACGCGATCTTCGCGTCGCTTCTCGGACGAAGCTGACGTGTCTTTGCTTCCCTCGTCACCCCCACCCCCCCGCAGGCGAAACTGGCGAACCAGGTACGTCTCCCGCCCTCGAAATCGCGAGATTTCGCGACCTCGACGCCGATCCCTCGCCCTCGCCCGATCGCGCGCGCGCGCGCGCGATCGCGCGCCTCGTCCGCGCGCGTTCCCGACGCCTCGTCACGCGTCGTTTTCGCAACCCTCGTCGCTCACCGTCACCCTCGATTCACTTTTGCGCATCCCGACGAACAGAGCCACGTGGAGTTCGGCGAGGGTCTCCTGAACAAGGGCAGGGCGAAGAAGCGCGAGAAGCGCCCCTTGACGCAGATCGAGATCATGGCCGCGGTGGAGCGGGAGAAACAGGAGAAGAAAGCGGCGAGGAGAGCGGCGAAGGTGCGTGCATCCCTACTTATCGAAACCCGACGCTTGCCGAGTCAGCACGAAACGCCGGAAGCGTCGCGCGCGATTTCCCGAGATTTTTACCCCTCGGCTCTTGGGTCTTTTTCCCGTCTCGCACGCTCGAGGGCATCGCTTCGAGGACGAAAAAGAGAGCCTTTGTTTTCGCGCGCGGCGGCGCTGACTGACTCTTCCGCTTCCCTCTCTCGCCCGCCGCCTGTCGCACGCGCAGGAAGCCAAGGCTGAGGCGCGCAAGGAGCGCATTGATTTCGAGCTGAACGGCCCGAACAAGCAGATGACGAAGAAGGAGCGCAAGAGACTGGAGTCTGAGGGATTTAACTGAGCGGAGACGCGGAGGCGCCTCGCCATTCAAGAACCCTCCCACGGACGGGACCCGACCTTTTGTGCGACCATTCGTCGTCGGCTCGACACTGTAGAACACGTAGTGTGGAACCCCCACGATTGTCACGCGGACGCTGTACCACCATGTACCACCAGTCCGCGAGTTAGGATGTAGCACCACGCGCCCGTCGCGGCGCTTGTAACCGACGACGCGAGACTACTCTCGTCTACAAAAGAGATTACTATTTTTTGACTCGCCGCGCCGCTCTCTCCGCGAAAAAAACGAGAGCGAAACGTCCTATAGAGAAGACGCCTACTCCTTTTCCGACACCGCGTGGCCGAGCACGGTTCGCCGCAGGTAGTTGGACGCGCGCCTGAGCTCGTCGTCGGTCAACGCGCGGTTCCACGTCACGAGC
>ENA-OUOG01000119-OUOG01000119.1-marine-metagenome-genome-assembly--contig:-NODE-119-length-94443-cov-5.467488_pt1 | contig 94443 bp, 58 predicted proteins | sample MGYA00248635_ERZ508505 | MGnify/ENA primary metagenome ERZ508505 (study PRJEB26176, sample SAMN06267871) | marine metagenome | isolation source: Saanich Inlet, British Columbia, Canada | place: Pacific... | reverse complement strand
CGCGTTCCGTCATCCCGCTCGCAACGGCACCCGCGGGTCGCGCGAAGCGCACGCGAGCGCGTCCCGCTGTGGCGAGCCGCGCGCGCGAACGCGTCGAGAAAACGGCACCGAACAGTGGTGGAGAACGAGAAATGGACGGTGGAGGTTCGACGAACGCGCAGCGAAAAGGCTCGGGAAAAGTGCAGGCACGCGCGGAGCTCTGCATTCGCCGCGCGCGCTGACCCATCGCGGCCGGCGAGCGCATCGAGACATCACACCGCGAGCTCGATTGTGCTGATACGCCGTCGAGATGTCCTACCCCACGATCGGCGACGGCCACAAGCCCGGCGGGCGCGTCGTGTTACCCGGCACGACCCGCTTCGGGTGCCCCGAGGGCTACGACCCCGCCATCTGGCAGGCGCGCGTGGACCTCGCGGCGTGCTACCACCTGTGCCACGAGTTCGATTTCAACGAGGGCATCTGCAACCACCTGACGGTGATGGTCCCGGGCACGACCGACCGGTTCCTGTGCATCCCCTACGGCCTGATGTGGGACGAGGTCACCGCGTCCAACCTGCTTCTGCTGGACGAGAGCGGCACCATCCTGGAGGGCGAGGGCTCCATCGACGCCACCGCGTTTTTCATTCACAAGCACATCCACGCGGCGGGCGCGGTGTGCGTGCTGCACACGCACCAGCCCTACGCCAGCGCCATCTGCTGCTTGCGAGGCGACGACTTTAAGCTCCAGATGACCCACCAGAACTGCTTGAGGTTTCACGACGAGATCGCGTACGACCCCGTGTTCAACGGGTTGGTGCTGGACGAAAACGAAGGCGCGCGGTTAGCGTCGCTCATGAACGGCAAAAGAGTGTTGCTGCATCAGAACCACGGCGTGATCGTGTGCGGGAACTCCGTCGCGGAGGCGTTCGATGACGTGTACTACCTGGAACGCGCGTGCCAGGTGCAGATCCTGGCGCAGAGCACGGGCAAGCCGCTGTCCATCGTGGACGACGCGACGGCGCTCAAGTTCAAGCAGGACTGCGCGGCGGACAACGGCATGGCCAACTGGGCCAACCTGCACTGGGCGGCGCTCAAGCGGAGACTCATGCGCGGTAGGGGAAGCATATTCTGCACGTAGCCGAGGAGTCTCTGAGACGACGAGTCACGCGCGCGGTACGAGACCCGAAACGAGGGGCGAATATGCGCCGAGAATAAGGCAATAGAGACGACCCTCACCAACACGCGCGGGTGACGAAACGACGAAATGTGTCAAGGTACTAATAAGGCTTAAGTCGACCCGACCTTCGCGCGGCCTGCCACGAGATCTCGTGTTCACGAGATGACACATCCCGTCGAAGACGTCTCTCCTCGCGACACTTCGCCCCCGACGCGTCCCACTGTCGCGGCACCCGCCTCTCCCGCGACCGTTTGTGAACCGCGCCGAGCCGCTTTGTTCGCGCGTCCGCCGAACAAAACCCCGACCGGGTCAAACCCGCGTTTACGCCCTCCGCCGCCGATTTTTTTGCGCGTCGCCGCGGCGAGCGTCTCGATGTCCACCCCCGCGTCGTGCGCGCGCTCGAGCGCCTCCGCCGCGCGCTTCTCCGCCTTCTCGGCCTCCTCGCGCCGCCGCCACGTGTCCCAATCGACAGCCTCCACGCGCGTGCCCACCGCCAGGAGCCTGCGCGAGACCTCGGAGGCGAAGCGCGCGGCGGCGGCGGGCCCCGACGCGTCCTCCGCCGTTGGAGGGCGGAAGGTTACGCGCAGCGTGTTTTTCCCGATCCACACCACCTGCCACGGCGCCTCCAGCCCGGCGGCGACGAACCTCGGCGTCAGCGCGCTGACGGACAGCCCGGGCGCGACCCCGGTGAACACGACCACGCCGGCGCGAGGAGGGACGCGAGGTTGCGCGCCGCGCAGACGCAAAACGCCGACGTCGCACATCTGCAGCGGAACGGCGCCGTCGGCGTTGGCGAACGGCGACGCGCCCAGGTCTCCCACGAAGTTGCGCGGGCGGAGCACGCGGCCGTCGCTCGCGGTCGCGGAGAAGGTCAAACCCAAGCTCTTCGCGTCCCCGAACACGCGCACGACCCCGTCGCCGTCCACCGGCACCACCGAACGCGCGTGCAGCGTCATCGCCAAAAAACACACACCCGTCATAAACGCGTCGTACCCAGCCTCGTGCGCGTACGACGCGCGCGAGACGACGACGTCGCCGTCGCCGCTCGCGCTCGTCCCCGAACGCCGCTCTTGCTCCTCGAGCGCGAACGCGTAGCGCTCGAACCCCGCGGGGAACTCGAGCCAGTCGAGCACGCGGTCGCCCGCGCCGCGCGCCGGCCGCGGCGCCGCCGGCGCGCCCGCGCCGGCGGCGCCGCCCCCGCGCCGGCGGGAAGGCGAGGCGGTTGCTTCGCCGCCGGCGGACTCGTTCTCCTTGGCCATCATGCGGGGCAGCGCGCACTCCGTGAGCGTCTTGTACAGCGCGCCCAGCGCCGTGTCCAGCGGCAGGAAGGTTTCCGCGGCGGGCGCTTCGCCCGCGCGCGCGCCCGCCGGCCTCAGCGAGCCCGCGCCGGCGTAGGCGTCCAGGAAGGTTTGCGCGACGAGCTTCGTGTCGTAGTAAGGGCACGCGAAGGCTTCGTCAAACGCGGCGCGCGCGGCGTCGAGCGAGCCGTCCGTCTCGCGCAGGAACTTCTCCAGCGTGTAGCACGCGTCGAACAAACCGTTGTGCCCCACCGCGGGAACGCCGCTGTCCACCAGCTTTTTAATAGCCACGGAGAAACCCTGTCTGGTGAGCGCGTGAGACGCTCGCGACGCCGCGACCTCCGCGTCGCGGCGCGCCGCCTCGGCGGGCGTCGCGCGCGTGAGACGCACGCGCGGCGGGTCGCCGTTCTCGCGCACCGTGCCCGCGATGAATCCCGGCTTGTCACTGTGAGGCACACCGAAGTCCGTTGTTTCCAAAGTCTGGTACGTCAACGCGCGGAGGAACCCGTTGACGGGCGCGAGAGTCAGCGCGTCGTACGACGCGTCGTCGTTTTTTTGTTTTCTTTTTTTGAGCCACAGACCGACGTCCTCCTTGAGCTGTCTCACGAATTCGACGTCCCTCTCGTTGGAGGGGACGATCGGCGGTCTCTGCTCGTCCCTGGCGCGGCGCTCCTCCGCTGCGCGCGCCGCGGAGGGGGACGTGAAAGGCACGCCCTGGCTGACGCACTTGTTGAAGTCGAAGTCGCAGCTCGACAGGAACCCGAGCGAGGAGGCCTGGCACGAAAACGTCTCCGTCGATCCCCGGGACGCGTCCGGGAAGAGCCAGAAGTTGAACGGCCTGACCGTCCACCGCCTGGACCGCGGGTCGAACGCGAAGCAGCACACGCCGAACTGGAGCACGGTGAACTGCGAGACGCACGCGTGCACCTTGCGCCACCGCTCGGGGAGGGTGTCGAACTGGTCGAACTTGGTCGACCGGTCCGCGGAGATCCCCGTGAACTCGAGGTCGAAGCTCCAAAACGCGAAATGTGGATCCACGATCGCGGCGTCCAACGCCTCGAGGCTCGCCTCGAACGTCTCTCGTGTCACGTCCATGCTCACGGAGAAATGCCACGCGACGTCGCCGCGGGGATCGCACTGCACGCGTCGGCGCGGGGCGATCTGGCGGGTCGAGCGGGTGTGGGCGTCTGATGTGGAACGAACCCGAAGTCGTTAAGGTTGTTGAACGCTTTTTTCGGGGCGCTTTTTCATGTCACCACCACCCGACGCGTGTGCCCACGAAGGCGAAAAAGTTGACGTTCGTCGCTCGAGCCCGAAGCCTTCGAGCGCGACGCCACTCCGCCAGGCGCGAGGCGGTCGAGGACGGGGGGCGGAGGCGACGCCGCGTCTGTCTTCCGCCTGTGTCGAAAGAGCACGACGAGGTCGTTTCCCGGTCCGCACCGGTTCTCGGGGATCCGCGGGTCTTCGCCGTCATGACGGACCGCGAGGTGCGCTTCGAGGATCCCGATTTCGACCCGGACGCGTACCTCGCCTCCGTCTCGGCCCCGGGCTCGAAGCCTTCCCCCGAGTCCGCCCCCTTCGCGTTCGCGGCCTCGGCGCGCGACGCGTTCGCGGCCGCGCGCGACCGGCTCGGGTCGCACGCCGCCGCCGCCGCGCGGCGTGCTGCCGATCTCGCGGCGGTCGCGTCGGACGAGAACGACGTTTTCCTGTCGCGCGTCGGCGACGTCGCGACGGATGCCGTGGCTCTCGAGGCCACCCTGGACGCGCTCCACGAGCGCGTGGACCGCGTCTCCGTGGTGACTCGCGACGTGGGAGAGTCGCTCCGGCGCGCGGAGAGCAGACGCGTCGCCGCGGACGACGCCGTGCGTCTCGCGCGCCACCTCGTCGCTTTCGACGCGTGTCGCAATCGCGAGCGCCTGCGCTTCGCGGTGGACCCCGTGTTTTTCGACGAGGCGCGCGCCGCGGAAGCCGCGCCGCTCGCGCGGCGACTGCTCGAGCTCGCGACGGACACGCGCGAGACCGCGTGCGTTCGTTCCTCTTCTCGTAACGCCGTCGGTGTCATCGGTGTTCGTGCCGACGGCGCGTCGAACGAAAACGTGGACGCGAAGTCGGTCGCGAACGATTTCGGTTCGCGCGCGTTTGACAGCGCGTTTCTCGCGACGGCGCGCGAGAACCTCGAGTGGTACTGCGACGCGCTCGAGAAGCGGCTCTTGACGACGTTCGAGGACGCCGAGCGCGCCGGAGACGACGCCGCGGCGACGGCGGCGGCGGCGGCGCTGGAGACGTTCGGGCGCGGCGACTCGCTGGCACGCAGGTTCGTCGCCACGCGCGAGATGTTCATGCGATGTCCTACGGCGACGCGCGAGGTTGACGAAGACGACGAATCCATCCCGAGGGCTGAACGAAAAAAAGGGCTCGAAAACGTAAACGCCGCGTCTTGGACCTCCTCCGCGGAGGAAACGAGGTTCTCGCGCGCCAAGAGCTCGACGCTTCTCGAAGACTTCGAGTCCATCAAGAACGATACCGTCGCCGAGACGCGACGCGCACTTCGTCTGTTCCCGGAAGGCCCCGCGGCGGAGAAGGCTGTCGCGGCGCTGACGCACCGCGTCGTCGAGCAGAGCGTCGGCGCCGCGCTGGACGCCGCGCTCGGCGCGGCGCCGCCGCCGTCGCCTCTCGTTTTTGTTCGTCTCGCGGAGGTTGACGAAAACTCTACGGACGTACCCGAAAAAAGGCTCGACGAAAGACGAGAGACGCGGAGACCACCGGTTTTAGGCGACGAAAGCCTGTTTCGACGCGCGAGGTCGCAGGAGGCGATGCTCCGCAACGACGGCGCTCGGTCCGCGCCGGTGTCCCCGCTGAAACCGAAAACGAGGGAGACGCTCGGCGCGCGGCACAGACGCGCGGCGAGCGTCTCCGTCGCGGCGACGTCGCGGCTGGGCGCGAACTCCGCCGCCGCCGCGCGGGACGCCTCCTCGACCGTGTCGTTAAACCCCTTAACCCCCCCCGCGGAGATGGGCCCCTTTGTCGGTCGCGACGAGGACGCGGAAAGACCGAGAGGAGGAGACGAAGGATTCGACGAGACGAAGACGCGAGACGGCGACGGAGCGACGGACTTTTTCGCGACGCGGGACGAAAGAGTCGCGTTTTTTTCCGACGACGACGCCGATTCCGACGACGATTTTCTCGACTTTCTCGCGCGACGCGAAAACGGCGTGCGCGACGCGGCTCGCGCGTTTGCCCTGGCGGCGTACTTGGGCGCGCTGGCCGAGGCGCACGCGCTGGCGCGGCGCTTGGCGTCCGAGCTGCACGCGGAGACGGGCGGGGTCGTGCGCGTCGCCGACGCGCTGGACGCGCTCTTCGCGGCGAGGCGCGCGGGGTACGACGAGATGGAGATCGCGTGTCTCCGCGGACTCGTCGCCGCGCGCGGAGGTCTCGGCGGCGCCGACCACTCGGAGACACTCGGAGGCGAAGAGGCGAACCTTTCCCTTTCGACGGACCGAAGACAGGGCTCCACGCGAGAATGCGAAAAAGACAGCGACGCGGCGGAGGCGCTTCTGGCAAAGAGGGAGCGCGGCGTGCTCCTGGAAATCCCGAGGTGGTACGGCGCCGCCGCGAAGCGCGTGGACGCGGTGTTCGCGCCGCCGCGAAGCGGACTGAATACCCATACGGAGAAGGCTGGCGGAGAAGCCACAGACGCCGAAGGCCCCGAAGACGCCGAAGACGTCTCCTCGTCGGCGCGCGCCATCGCTGCGGCGACGTCGTTGGCCTCCGCCGCCGCCGCCGAGCACCGCATCGCGGAGGCGAGCTTCGAGGAGATGACACGCGTCGCGGCGGCGACCGCGAAACGCGCCGCGAAGCTCTGCGCGACGCGCGCGCGACAGCTCCCGCCCGCGACCAAGGAGGAAGCGGGGGACGAGGCGAACCGGGAAATCGCCGCCGCTGCCGCGGACGCGTGCCTCGGCCCGGCGTGTTCCGCCGTCACCGCCGTCGCCGAGGCGGTGTCGGCGGCTCGCGCCGTCTCGCAGTCCCGCGCGGCGGCGGCGGCGGCGCGCGTCGCCTCCGCGTCGGAGGCGATGGGCGGCGGCGGGGACGTCGCCGCCTCCGCCGCCGCCGCCGCGCGCGCCACGGCAGATGCCGCGTCGCGCGCCACGGCGGAGGCGGCGGCCAAGTTCGAGTCGCGCGCCGGAGCGGCGGCGTCTAGGTGCTTTCGTGCCGCGCTGGACGCGTTTTTCGGCGTCGTCGACGCCGAGCTCAAGGCGAAGCTCTGCGGCAAGAAGAGCCGCGAAGCGTACGCGTTTGATTTCGGCTCCTCCGCCGACGCGGATGCCTCGTTTTTCCCGGGGCAGCACGCGTCGCGCGCGTGCGCCTCGGCGCTGGCGCATCTGCGCCGCGCCGCGGAGACGTTGGACGCGTTCGCGTCGTCTCTACAAACGATCCGTTTCGGTGTCTCTTCGACATCGCGCGCGCTCTTACAGCACGAGCTCTCGTCGCGCACTCTGTCTTTGGTGACGCGCCACTTCTTCGAGCTCAACCGGTTCGCGTACACGACGGCGGGCGCGCTGCAGCTCAAGCGCGACCTCGGCGAGTTCGAAGCCGCGACGACGGTCGCGCTTTTGTCCTCGTCGGCGGGCGAAGGTGAAGCGAACGCCGAGGTCGCCGCGGCGCTCAGAGAGAAGACGAAAAAACAGTGGCGCGACACGCTGGAGGCGTGCGATGTGTTGCTCGTGCCCCCGGACGCGCTTCCCGGTCTCCTGAAGCAGAGAACCGCCGAGTCCGCCGGCGGAAAAGAAAGAGCCGGCGGAGGCGCCGACGCGTTCCACGTCGTCTCGCTTCGCGCGGATTTCCACCCCTCCATGGCGGAGGGCCTTAAGCTCGGTGTCGCCGAGAAGGAAAACACAGGCGCGCGCGCGACGAGCCACGCGCGCTCCGCGAGTCTGTCCAGCGCGTTCTTCGCGTCCTTCAGGACGCACTCGCCGCCGCCGACGCGCTAGTCGTCGCCGGGTGGCGGTTCGCGGCGCTGCGAGCGCGAGCGCGCCGTTAGATAGACTAGTACTATCAATACGACAGAGTCGAGAGCGAAGAAGTTCCTCTCTCTGTCGCGCTTCCGAAACACTCCACTTGTGGAAAGGTGACTCCGAAACGAACGTGACGCGTAGACTATGTGTCGTATTAGACGTGACCTATTTCATGCCCTATTTCGTCGCTCCGCCTTTGTCGTCCTCCGCGCTCGCGAGCCGCTTCAGGAACTCGTACGCGGTGACCATCGTGGTGCCCCATATGCTGACGCTCGTCATCCTCGGCCGGACGCCTCGCAAGAAACCGACATAACCGTGCTCTTTATACAGCGCCCTCGCCGTGCTCCCGAACGTGTGCGCCTCCCCGCCCGGCTGCCCGCTCAAAACCTGGAGCCGCGTCTTGACGATGTCCAGCGGCGTGGTCAAAAACCCGCTGGACATGCCCGCGAACACGCCGGAGAAAATCTGCACGCCCATCACCGTCGACTCCGCCGGCGGCAGCGCCTTCGGTTTGGAATCCGAATCACCGGCCTCAACGCGCTCCCCCCCCATCTCCGCAGGCACGAAAGACCAGATCACTCTTTGGTACGTCCCGTAGAACCCCCACCACAGCGCGCTGCTCGGCACGAGCGTCATCACGGACGCGCCGAAGCCGCGGTACAGACCGCGCACGCCTTCTTTTTTCACCGTCTCGCGAAGCGCGTGAAATCCGTTTTTGTACCCGCGCAACTCGCGCGTCTCGCCGTGGACCCCGGCGCGCACCGAGACGCCCTGCACCATCTGCCTCTGCGACAGGACGTCCACCGGCACGCCGAGGACCTGCGAGAGGCTGGACGCCACGGCTCCGCCCGCGGCGTCCGCGAGGCCGTGCGCGATGGGCGGCAGGTCCAGCGCGACGCACGCGTCGCGCGCGCGCGCCTTTGTGATCTCCAAAGTGGAGAGATACACGGCGCGAATGGGTAACGTGCCGACCACGACGGTGCCGAAGCCCCTGTACAAACCCGCGACGCCTCTGGTTTTGATCACGTCTCTCGCCACCGCGAACGCGCCGTTGTTTCTCCCGCCACCCACCACGCCGTCGCCCACCATCTGACGCGTCTTGATCACCGTGAGCGGGTACAGACACGTGGTCACGCCGGAGAAGAGCGCGGCGCCGCCCAGGAAGAATTTGGTTTTATCCAGGTTGTCGAAGTCCACATCGCCGGGCGGGCGCGGGTGCGAGCCGACGCCGACGCCGACGCCGCCGCTCGTCGAGGGAGCCTCCGAGGCGGACGCGGCGAACGCCGTATGGCTCGGCGCGTCGAGCGCGCGCGGCCGCGCGACGCGCGAGGTCCAAGACGCCGACGGCGCGTCTCCGGACGACGCCGCGAAGCGCGTCGAGGGCGTGCCCGAGCTCGACATCGGCCGCGTTCGCGAAGTGCCGTTCCGCGCGGGGGCGGTTCGGTTCCGGATTCGAGGGTCCGACCGCACTCCGCGCGCGCCTCGGCCGCCTCCGCGCGTGCCCCGCCGCCTCGTGTACGAAACGCTGTCACCGACTACCGCGAGCGCATCTTCAGACCTCGCGCCGGGGGGTGTGCCCGCGTGCGGACGCGTCACGCGCTTCGCTCGTGGCTCAGCTAAAGCTGCACTGGATGATGCGATCGACTGATCGCGGATTCCGATCCGGCGGTCTTTCGGGTTGAAGGCGCCGAAGCGGGGACGAGGAAAACGGCCAGTGTTTCCAAGTCAACGCGGTGGGCACACGCGAATCTTTCACTACGAGGTGGCGCGGGTGCCGTCCGCGGCGTGGCTCAGCGAGCGAACGCGGGACTTCCGCGCGGGAAACAGCCTTCACGACCGGGGTGGCGAGGCGCGTCCCGACTCGCGGCCGAGGCGGACGACCGGCGCCATGCGCCTCGAGGTGAAGCGCTGCGGAAACGTCCACTCCGAGCTCGTCGCCGCGGTGGGATGGAACGCCGAGAACGAGCTGTACTCGTGCGGCGACGATAAGCAGATCGCGCGATGGAACGCCAACGGAGACGCGGGAGGGAAGGTACGACGACACGCGGCGTCTAGTCTCGCACGAGCGCGCGCTATTCAGGTCCTCGACCCCTGCGCCCACTCGCCCCCGATCTGACGCGCGGTCGGCGTTTCCCGAAACTCGGCGCCTCCAACGGTCGCGGACGACGTCCGTCGGTCCGTCACCCTGCGGGCTCGACGCGCGCGCGCGCGCCTCGCCACGCGACGCGCGGCGCCGACCCTCGCCCCCGCTCGCGCCACGCCGATCCCACACGCGCTGACCCCCCTCCCCCCCTCCCCTTCTCCCGCCCCCGTCTCCCGCGCGTCCTCCGCTCGGCGCAGGTGTGCGACCTGGATGCGTTCGTCACGGCGATGCACTTTTCCCCCGCGCCTCGGTCGGCGGACGCGTCTGCGGCGGCTTTCGCGGCGGCGTGTTCCGACGGCACGCTGCGTTTCTTCCTGCGCAACGGCCGCCTCGAGAAGACCGTCGAGGCGCACGCGGGCGCGGTGACGAGCGTCCGCTGGACGAAGGACGCAAAGTGCGTGCTCACCGCCGGCGAGGACGGCGCCGTCAAGTCGTGGTCGCCCGGCGGGCGGCTTCGCGGCGTCGTCGCCGCCGGCGAAACCGCGGTGTACGCCGCGGCGTGGTCCCCGGAGAGCCACGCGAGCGGCGGCGAGACCGGGCGCGTGGTGGTCGCGCGAGGCAAGAACCTGCGCATGCACTTCGCCAACAAATCCGTCGGCGCCGAAACCGCGACGACAGAGCCCTCCGCCGACTCGCGTAACACGGCGAGTACGCCGGCGTGGCGCGCGCACGACGGCGTCGTGCTGGCGGTGGACTGGTGCGCGGTGTCCAACTTGCTGGTTTCCGGGGGCGAGGACCGCAAGTACAAGGTGTGGGACCCGCACGGGCGCTTGCTGTTTTCGTGCGCCGAGCGCGACCACGCCGTGACCGCCGTCGCCTGGTCGCCCTCCGGCGCGCACTTCGCCGCCGGCGCGTTTAATTGCGTCTGGCTCTGCGACGCCGCGGGGTGGTGCCGCGAGACGACATCGAACACGAGTTTAGGCTCGACGCTTTCGTTGGCGTGGTCAGACGACGGACGAAATCTGGCGGGCGCGTGCGCGAAAGCGCCGGGCGTGTTCGTCGGTGTCGTGCTCGACGACCGTCGCGCGTTTGGTGAATGCGTCGCGCGGCTCGTCTCGCCGCGCGCGATTCGCGTCGCCGACGCCGAGGCGTCGGGCGCGTCGCGCGAGCGCACCATCGAGACGCGCGAGAACGTCGGCGCGTTCGCGTTCGAGCACGGCCACCTGATTTTGGGCGTGGGCACGAAGGCGCTGGTGTACGAAAAAGGGAAGTGGGGTGCCCCGAAAGCCTCCGTGGAGCTCGGGGGAAGGGCGACGTCGTTCGCGCAGAGCCGCGTCGGGTTCGCCGCGCACTGCGTCGGAGCCTCCGACGCTCCGTTGCGCGTCTTCTCGTACGACGGGCAGAAGGCGTGTGACGTCCCGTTACAAAAAACGGCGAGCGTCATGAACGTCCTGCCGTCGACGCTGCGTTCGACGCACGGGACGCTCTCGCTCGCGCCCGAGTGCGTATGCGTCGTGAGCCGCGACGCTTCGACGAAACGGGTCTCGTTTTTCACCCTCAAAAACGACGTCTCAAAAGCCGGCGCCGAGCCGAAACCGTTCGCGACTCTGTCGCACGCGATGCCGGTGTCTTCGGCGCGGCTCAACCAGGAGGGAGGGTTCGAGGCGCGCCTGGTGGCGTTCGTGGACGAAAACAGGGACCTGTTCGTGGCGCGCGTCGCCTCGCTGCCGAAAGGCGACGCGAAGGATGACGATTCACGAAAACAAACGCTCTCTAAAAAAGCCGGACTCAGAGCCTTCCCGGTGCGACTCGCCGGCGGCGTCGACGCTTTCGCGTGGAGCGAATCCGGCGACGGACTCGTCGCGGCGTCGAAAAGCGGCGCGGTAACCGCGTGGCACTGCGCCTGTGCCGTCTTCGTCGACCCCGACCTCGTGCGAACGACGAAATCGGTCACAGAGACCACCGCGCGGGGCGACGGGCTCGTCGTCGAGCGCTTCGACGGGAACCGCGTGACGATCCGAAGCGGCGACGGCGCGATTTGCGTTTCGTCCGTGTACGGCCAAAACGGCACGTTTTTCCCGACTCTGCACGCCGACTGCTCTTTGAGACAGTGGGACCGCGCCATTCGCTTGTGCCGCTTCGTGCGCGACGACTCTTTGTGGGCGTGTTTAGCCGCGCGCGCCGTGGCGGTGGACGAGCTGGAGCCTGCTGCGATCGCGTACGCCGCGCTCGAGCAAATCGAAAAAGTGCGGTTCATAGAAAAGGCGCGCGCGACGCCGAACGTCGCGCGGAGAGCCGCCGACTTGGCGGCGTTTAAAAGAGAGCCCGAAGAGGCGGAAAGAATTTTGCTCGGCGCGGGGTTGGTGTTCCGCGCGATCGAACTGAACCTGCGTTTGTTCGACTGGGACCGCGCGCTCGAAATCGCGCTCGAGCACAAAACGCACATAGACACCGTGCTGTGCTTCCGCGCCGCGTACCTAAAGCGAAGCGGCCGCCGCGAGGACAAGAAAGACTTCGTCGCCGCCGCGCGCGAGGTGGAGGTTTCCGAGGAGCGGGTCCGGATGAAGATGGCGCAGGAGCGCGAACGTGAGAAAAACATGCCTTCTGCGGCGCGGGAGGCGACCAAAACCGGTACCGTGGCGAAGGAACAAGGACGAGTGGCGTCCTCGAAGGCTAAGCCGGGCGTAAGCTCGAAGGCGTCCGCGGCGGCGCGGCCCGCGGGGACGCGGACGGGGTCGACGCGCTCGCGGTGACGGGCGCGAATTTTGTCGTCGCGGCGAATACGAAGAAAAAATCAAAAGTCGTCATTCGTCACGACAGTCTCGTCTCGGTTTCTCGTTTCCCCTCGTCTTCCACCGGCCACGGTCGGATGACCCACTCGCTGGACGGGTCGATGGACCCGTCCGCGTCCCGGTCGAACACGCGGAACAGCAAGTTCAGCGCGGCGTCGTCGAGGCCCGCCACGCGCTTCGCCAGGCGACCGTCGTCGCCCGCGCTCGCGGCGAGCGCGCGAAGCAGCGACTCCTTGTCCTTCTTGAGCTTCTTTGTCGTCGACGACGCGCCGCGCATCGCGTCGTCCAACTCGTCCATGCTCTGCAGCACGAACCGCAGCGCCCGCAGGTCGTCCACGCGCGCGCCCGCCAGGCCCTTCCGCGCGCTCGAGCCGTGGCGCATGAAGGACCAAAACGTCGCACCCGATAAACCGCCGAGAGCGGCGGCGACGGACCAAAACAAAACCGGGGACGCCTCTTCGAATCCGTTGGGCACGTTCATGCCCGCCAGAGACGCGGGCACAGCCGCCACGGTCAGCGCCAGCGTCGCGACGGTGGCTTGCAGGTTCAAACGCACCGTGCGGTTCCGCACGCCGTCAAGATACAGCTCCCACACCTCGCGGGTCGCCTCAACCTGCCGCGACATCTCGCTCAGCTGACCGCCCGCCGCGCGCACGCGCCAAAGGTGCGTCTGAAGCAGCGAGGTCACCGCGGCTCGGCGAGCGACGCGCGCGGGATCTCGATCCCGATCCCGATCCCGATCCCGAGCGTCCGCGGCGCCGTCTTTCGACGCGAGCCTTTTCGAGACCGGGGTACCTGTATCATGACGCGTGCCTCCGGGTGTGGCGTCCGGAGGGAATGGGTCCGACGCGTCTTCGGCGTCGGCGGCGTCGGCGCCGCCGAAGGGTAAGAGCCCGTCGATTCGCGCGTCGTCGCGCATGGCGTCTGAGATGGCGTGGTGCGCCTCCCTTATGTCGCTCTCGAGCTCCGTCATGGCGCGCCGCAGGGGGAGCAGACGCTGGAACCCGGCCTCGCCCGTGCCCGGTCCCCAGCCCGGCGTCTTGAGCTCCTCGGTGATGGTCTCGAGGCAGTAGTCGGTGAGCAGTTTGATGCGGCGCATCTTTTGGTGGTAGTAATCGGTGGCTTCATTGAGCACAGCCTCCAGCGCTCGCAGCGGGAAGTCGCGCGCGGACGAGGACGCTCGCGCGACGCCGGGAGGCAAAGAGATCCCCGCGTGCGAGCGGCCGTCGAGGTCGGCGGAGGCGGCGGCGCCGATGGCGCGGACAAACGCGTGCGCGTCGTTTTCGTCGTCGCCGTCGCCTTTCGTCTCGGCGTTTCCCGCAGACGCCGCGATCGCCCCCGCGGCCGCCTTGGAGGACGCCCTGTGCGCGTCCATGAGCAACGCGCAAGACTCGCCGATCACCGCGGTGAAGGGCTGGAACCTGACCAGCAACAGGCCGGGTCGCGTGGACATCGTCGCCGGCGTGTCCCCGAACGACCCGGTCCTCTCGAGCAGGGGCCGGTCGCGCACGTGCAGGTTCTCGAGAAGCTCCCCGGAGCCCACCCGCACTCCGACCCGCCATACGCCGCCGCTGGCGTCCACCTTGATCGCCTGGAGCTCGGGCGCCGCGACGGCCGCCGACGGCGCCCTAGCGCCGGCCGCGGCCGAGCCGCTCACCAAGCGGCGGAACACAGTCGCAGTGCGCGACGCCATCTGGAAGCTTATTTTTTCTAAGCGCGGTTAACAACGCGTAAAGCGCATTCCCTCGTCACTCCGCGCCGCGCCATGGAGTCGCGCACGGCGTCCGCGTCGACGCCTCGGCTGACAGCGCCGGCGCTCGCTGGGCGCTCGGGCGATCGAAGGCGTGGATCTTCTCCCGTCCCGCGACGCGCACTGAACCCGGCGCGACGACGCGGGCTCGTTCGCGTCCGCTCGGGATCCGCGGAGGAGGGTCCCGGGGAGACCCGCGTCGAGCCGAGACTCCCCCCCGTGGGCCTCGAGGCTCCCCCTCGGTGGGACCTGGTGCACGCGCGCGCGGTGTCCGCCTACGCGGAGATCCTGATGCACCGCCGCGACGCGCAGAAGGTGCTCCGCAAGGCGCTTCGGCCGGAGTGGCCCGGGTTCGACGAAACCAGCGGATGGGCGGGCGACGCGCGCGGCGGCGGCGTGAACAACGCCGAGCGCGCCGCAATCGCCGAGGCTGTGCTCGGCATGGAGGTGAACAGGCTGAACCTCGCGTGGCTCGTCGTGGACAGAGCGCGCTCGGCGTACGAAGAGTCGCTGCACGCCGCGGGCGGGATCGAAGCCTTCGGCGTCGACGCGCTCGAGGAAACGCTGCGAGGACACGCCGACGTCGTGAGTGCAGAAAAAACGAAAAACGCGGAAACGGAGACTGAGGCTCACGTCCTGTTACCTCGCGCGCGTTACGTCGCCGCGGCATCCGCCATGCTCGATCTGCACTGGATGCGCGAACGCGTGGTTTCCAACGAGTTCCACAGAGACCGACTCGCCGTGCTCCGCGGCGGCGCCAAGATCCAGGGCGACGCGTGGCCCGACGCCGCGGACGCCAAACTCGCCGTCGCGCACTCCGTGCCAAAATGGTTCGCGGCGCGTCTGATCGAGGAGCGCGGCGTCGAAGGCGCGTCTGCGCTCGCGTCGGCGCTTTCACAGAAGGCGCCTCTGACGGTGCGCCGGAACGCGCTCAAGTGCGACTCGAACGAGACGCTGATGCGGGCGTTGGCGGCGGAAAACGTCCCGGCAAGACCATTTTCGGGCTCGAAAGAAACTCTTTCGCGCGGCGCGCCCGACGCGCTTTCGTTCGACTGCGGGCGCCCGCGCTTAGGCATCTTCGGGCTCGAGACCTACCGTCTCGGTTTTTTCGAGGTCCAGGACGCGGGGTCGCAGTGTATCGTCTCCGCGGTGACGCAAGGAATCGACGAGACGCGCGAGATATACGGTGAGACGTCGACGCTCAAGCCGATCAAGGTGCTGGACGCGTGTTGCGGCAACGGCGGGAAGACTCTCGCGCTCGCGTCGAGTCTCTCCGCGCGAGAATCACAAAACCCCGGATGTCCTGACGCGGGGTACCGCATCGACTGCTTCGACGTGGACGTGCGTCGGTTGCGGCACCTGGTGGCCGCGACGCGACGCGCGGGGTGTGAGCATGTGACGCGCGTGGTCACGAAGCTGGATTTGCGCGCCGTGGCGGCGGCGAACGTCGAGGCCAACAAGTACGACGCCGTGCTTGTGGACGCGCCGTGCTCGAGCGCGGGCGCGCTGCGTCGGTTCCCGTCGCTGCGGTGGGAGATGGAAGAGTTTAAGACGCGGCTGGACGTTTTGGACGACGCCGAGGTTGACGAACGCGGTTCTGAAGACGTAAAGGACAGACGAATATCGGACTCTGGACGATTCTACGACGACTCCGAGGACTTTTCCGACGGTCACGACGCGATCGACGGAGACGTCGCGTCGGCGTCCGGTCGATCCGACCGAACGCTGACGCGTTCGTTCCCGGCGACGCAGCGGCGGATCCTGCGGGACGCCGCGGCGCTCGTCCGTGCCGGGGGCGTGCTCGTGTACGCGACGTGCTCCGTGCTCCGCTCGGAGAACGAGGACGTCGCGTCCTGGTTCGAAGACGCGTTCGCGGAAACGTTCGAGCCGTTCGCTTTCCCGGCGGGGTGGCCCGCCGCGGACGCGGAAAACGCGTCGTCGACGTCGTCGACGAAGACGACGCACGTCGTGGGTTTGACGCCTGACGCGCACGGCACGGACGGGTTCTTCATCGCGCGTTGGCGGAGAAAACGGTGATGCTCGAAAAACGCTTCTCTAAATACTTATTTATTAATACTATTATTCCTTCTCGGCGCGCGCGCCCCAGTGCTGGTCCCCCCCGAACGCCGACGGCATCGGGTTCTGGCCGTCGCGCCCGCCGCCGTCCCAGCGCGCGCCCCCCCACGTCTCCATCTCCTCGCGTTCGTCGCGCTCGTCCGGGTGCCACGTGTCGCACATCTCGGGGTCGACGTCCAGCAGGTCCCACACCGCGCCGTGCTGCGGGATCCCGTACTTTGGTACGGCGATGTTGAGCAGCGCGTGCAGCATCGGCTTGTCCTCAATCTTGACGCGCGGCGAGCGGTTAAACTCCACGATGCGCACGTCGTCAAAATCCACGTCCGCTTCGTCAACCGAAGCCTCTTCATCCGAGCCGGCATCCGAAGCGTATGACTTTTTTGTCATAAGCGTATGACCTCCGTTTACTTCCGCCTCCCGCACGATCAGGTCCACCCCGAACAGCTCGAAGCAGCCCTTCCCGACGGGCGGCTTCATCCGGGGCTGCGCGGCGCGGAGCACGGCGGTGATTTTTTCGCGCATCACGGGTTCGTACGCTGAAGACTCGGGCCACGCGTCGAACGAACACACGCGGTCCTTCGTGACGTGCCCGAGCGGTTCCAAAACGTCCCGCTCGAGTTTACCGTCCGCGGCGACGAGGTACCCTCCGCAGAACATGTACCACCGCAACGCGCGCGAGTTTGGAGGGGAGACGCACGCGATGTACATGCGCCAACCCAGCTTGTGGCCTCTTTCGTCGCGCCGCGGATCGGAAACCGAAGGCTGCACGACGTACGTCTTTCCAAACTCCGCCGACGCCAAACACTCCTTCGGCGAACGCTTGACGGCGACGCCGACCCCGAAGTTTGTTTTCGCCTCCTTCACGAACCACACGTCGTGCCAGAAGTGTTTTGAAACCTTTAGGTTTTGAACGTCCGCCTCGGTCGGGCCGCACCCACTCGGCACCCACTCGCCGTCTTTTACGAACCACGTCGGGACGTGCGTCGTCGTCTGGAGCTTCGCCTGTTTCAGCAGACGCGCCAGCCGGCTCTTGTCCTCGAGCCAGTCCGAGCCGGGGCACCCGCCGACGGCGAGCGAGAACGCGGGCTGGTCGGTGTAGTCGACGAGCACTTTGCCCACGGGGCAGAACAGAGGCTGGTTGTCTTTCGGGTTCAGGAACCACGTCGCCGCGGGGTAGCGGTGCCAGTTCGGACGCTCGCTCAGGCACCACGCGTACCACTTCCCCAAACCGCCGACGTGGCAGTCGGCGTAGAAGAAGAGCCGCCGGTCGGGGTCGCCGGCGAGACCGCCGCTGTTTCGAGAAGCCTCGCACACGCCGATGTACAGCTGCAGGCGATCCACCTCCGTCTGCACCTCGCGCGTGCGCCGAGCAGACTCCAGCGCGTCGCGCTCCAGCGACGCAATCTTGAAAGCCTCGCGCGCGCGCGTCGCCTCAAGCTCCGCCACGAGTTTCCTCCGCCGTAACTTCGCCAGAGCCATCTCCCGCGCGAGCGGCAATGACACCGCGTCGCGAGCGCCGTCGCCCGCGGTACGCGTCTCGGTGTGCGTCTCGGACGAGATGTCGTCCCTGATCGCCTCGAGCCGCCGCCTTCTCTCCTCCGCCTTGGCCTCCTCGTCCGCGATCCACCTGGAAACCACCTCGACGTCGCGCTCGAGGTCGGCGACGGTGGCGAGGTCCTCCGCGTCGTCCTCCTCGTCGCACAGCGCGATGACGGACGGGATGTCGTCCGGGTCGTCCACCGGGTTCAGGCTCAGGTCGCGCAGCATCTCCAAGGGGACGCGGTCGAGGGACGAGGGAAGCGCATCGAAACGTGCGGAAGCTTCGCCAGGGTGCTGGTGTTTCCCTGACATGCGCATTGGGTCGCCGTTCTCCGCGTCGCTCCGCGACCGGTCCTCACCCCGATCCGACGCGCCATCACGCGGGCGCGTGGCGTTCACGGTCATGCCGTGACACCACGCGGGAAGCGAGAAGCGCCCCGCGCGTGCGTGGCCCGCAGTGGCGCGACGCTTTCGACCGTCGTTTCTCATCCGTGTGCTTGCTGACCTGTCGACGCCACGACGCGTTTTCGCCGAAATCAACAACGAACAACGTGTACCGCTTGATGAGCAACGACTCCATCTCAGTCAGACGCGCGGCGCGCTGGCGTGAGGCGCGGGCGCGCCGGTGCTCATGGCGCCGCCCTCCCCCATCCCCCTGCTGTGGCGCTCGGACTTCGACAAGTTCGTGGTCACCGCCAACTTCCAGCGCCGCGGGTGGCAGCGCTGGCACGCGAACCACGACTTCGACTGGAATGTGTACTGGGCGAACGTGCACACGACGAGGGAGATCTTCTCGCCCGAGAACGGCATACGGCTCGGCGAGCACCAGCGCGTGAACCACTTCCCCAACCACTACGAGCTCACCCGGAAGGACTTACTGGTGAAGAACGTGAAGAGGTACCGAAAAGACCTGGAGCGAGAGGCGATACGCGCGGGGGAGGACCCCGCGGTGGCGTCCCGAAACGCCTCGAGCGCCGTCGATTTCCTCCCGGCGACGTTCACTCTTCCCGGCGAGTACGCGCTCTTCGCCGACGCCTTCAGGAAAGAGACCGAGGCTTTACTACCGACCGCGAAAGACGACGAAGACGCCAAGTCCGCCGCTCGTCCGCGCGCGACGAGCGGACGCGGCGTCGCTTCGTCTTCTCGCGCGTCCCGGGATCTCTCGGCGCGCGCGCGGGGACGGCGGAAACGCCCGACGTGGATCATGAAGCCCACCGGCAAGGCGCAGGGCAAGGGTATTTTCCTGATCAACTCGCTGCAGCAGACGAAGCGGTGGGCGAGCGCGTCGTACGCGGGGGGGGCGCACAACGGGCTAACGCTGGGCGCCAGAGGGGAAGAGGCGTACGTCGTTTCGCGGTACGTGGACGACCCTCTGTTGATCGGCGGCAAAAAGTTTGACCTGCGCCTGTACGTGGTGGTGACGAGTTTCCGCCCGCTGCGCGCGTTCGTCAGCCGGCTGGGCTTCGCGCGGTTCTGCGCCGCCAAGTACGTCTCTTCGCAGAGCTCTAAGGGCGACCTGGACGACCACTACGCGCACCTCACGAACGTCGCCGTGCAGAAGAAAAACGCCGAGTACAACGAAAAGCACGGAGGCAAGTGGAGCCTGACGAATTTGCGACTCTTCCTCGAAAGCGCGCGCGGCGCCGAGGCGACGTCGCGCCTGTTCAAAGAGCTGGACGCCGTTATTCTCAAGTCGCTCCGAGCCGTGCAGCACGTCATGCACAACGACGCGCACTGCTTCGAGCTCTACGGGTACGACATGCTCATCGACGAGGGACTCAAGCCGTGGCTCATCGAGGTGAACGCGTCGCCGTCGTTGTCGGCGACGACGGAGGATGACCGCGACGTGAAGCTCGCCGTGATCAGAGACGCGCTCGCCGTGGCTGTGCCGGAGAGCTTCTGCGGAGGAACGGAGGTGGACGAACGCGTAAACAGCGTGGGGTCGCTGGATCTGCTCGTGGACGACGCCGCGGATGCGGCGGCGCAGACCTCGCGCGCGCGAGAGAGGAGGGACCGCGGCGCCGGTCACCTTTTTCTTTCGCGCGAGCGGAACAGACGAGGCGATTTTTAGCGCGCAGAGGGACTCACGAATATCGGACACTAACGTATCACACCACCGTCATCGAAGCGTCGCGTCGCGCCTTTTTTTCGTCGCCTTCGTCATTCGGTCCTCTCCCTGAACACCTCGATCCCGAGCGACCCGACGACGCCGTCGACGGCGACGTGCGGTTTCCGGATGCGCACGGCGACATCCTCCGCTTTCGGGAATTTTCGTAACAACGCTTCGGCGACGCGCGCGGCGACGCGCTCGATCAGGTTCTTGGCGTTTTCCTTGCCCTCGACCTCCTTCCGGATGAGCTCGTACGCGGCGGCGTAGTCCACGGTGTCCGCGATGTCGTCGGAAACACCCGAGCGCAGGTGGCACACGGACATCGTCACGTCCACCACGAACTTCTGGCCCAGCGACTTCTCCTCCGGCAAAACCCCGTGGTACCCGTGGAAGAGGAGAGACTCCAGGTGGATCTTGTCGCGGGTCACGCCGCGAGAAGGGCCGGCTTCGGACGCGAAAGACTTGCTTTGGCGACGAGCACACGCGTCGGGTGCTTTCGAGTGCTTTGCGCGCGCTCTGGACGACGCGGCGCCGCGCGCGTGAACCTCGCGTCGCGCGCGCATCTGCGACGTCGAGGGATGGGAATCGACCGAATCCCCGCCCGCCCGAAAATGTGCCGACCCGAGGACGCACCAGGGCGTCGCGTGCTGCGGCGGAGTCACGGCGGTCGCGACGCACGCGCGGCGGGTCACTTCGCGAAGTGCGCGTGCGGCATCTCGCGCGAGCGTAGAACGCATGGTTCGTGCGGCGTCGGAGTGCGCGCTCGAGACGCCCAGGGTTTGAGAAAATGGCAATTTCCTAACAACTGGTTTCTGCCACCGGTGCTCTCAAGGACTCGAAAGTGACAACGACTTCTCTCACTGCGCGCGCGCCCGCCTTGATGTCCTCGGACGAGGCGGACGACGCGGCGTTCCGCGAGCTGTTGCTCGCGGACCCGCGCTTGGCGCCCGTCTTGTCCGACGCCGCGCGGTTCCGCGCGCAGGTGCTTCTCACCGAGGTTGTCGAGACATCCGGCGCGGGGACCGAGGCGTGCCCACATTCCAGGCACACCCGTTTGCGCCGGCACGCGTTCCGCGCGGACGCGGAATACTTCTACCCCGCGTCGACGGTCAAGCTCTTCGGCGCGATCGCGGCGTGCGTCGCGCTCCGCGAGCTCGCGCGCGCTCACCCGGGGCTGGACAAGGACACGCCGCTGGCGTTCGGCGCGGCTCCGCGCGGGGACGACGTTCCCATCGAAACCGAAGACGAAGCCACGGCGAAAAACACACATTCGACGTCGTCGCGTGACGTCACGACGCTGCGCGCCGAGCTCGCGAAGCTGTTTTTGGTGTCGGACAACCGCGCGTTCAACCGGTGCTTCGACCTGTGCGGCCCTTCCGGCATACGCCGGTGGACCGCGAGACACGTCCCGGGCGAGGACGTGCGCGTGACGCACCGCCTGTTCGACGACGCCGGCGAGGCGAAGCAAAGCGAAGCGCGCGGAGCGGAGTTACCGGAGGTGTGGGCGCGATTGCCGAACGACGCGAACGCCGAAAACGAGGGCTGGGTTCGGGTGTTGGAGAGAAGACGAGACGAGTGTCGTTTCGAGGACGAAGGATCGCCTTCTTCTTTCGCGAAAGGAGTCTCTGCGTCCAAACGACGAGACTCGCGTGACTACCGCGTGGGCTCTTCCGTTCGCCGCACAAGAGAGGGCGACGTAGAAGTCGTCGCCGGCGGGCTCGACTGCGTGGCGAAAAATCGGTGCTCGTTGCGCGCGCTGCAGCGCGCCGCGCTGGTCCTCGCGCGACCCGATCTCGTTCATCTCGATAGATCGCACCACGAGGACGGACTCACCGTGGAACGCGGGAAGGACGACGATATCACGATATCCTGCACGGTATCATCCTTACACCCCGACGATCGCGAGTGCATTCTGCTGTGCGCCGCGGCGGCGCCGCGCGACGCCGCCGCGTGCGGCGTTACGGACGCCGCCGACGTTCGAAACGCGGAGGCGAAGCCGGACGAGTACAACGCGTTTTTCCTCCCCGGGATACAGAGAGCGCTGCGCGAGCGCGTCGCGGAGAGCCGGTCGAACGATCCACCTGTCTCACATACGTACCGCCCGGTCGTCGCGAACAAGCTCGGTCGCGCGTACGGGTTCAGCGTGGACAACGCGCACGTCCGAGTCGACGTGGTCAGGTCTATCGACCCGAACGGCGAAGAAAAGAAAAAAAACGACGACGACGACGACGACGACGACGACGACGACGACGAACGCGCGGCGTTACGGTTTCGCGAGTTTTTCCTCGCCGTCGCCGTCGAGACGAACGAAAACGGCGTCGTGAACGACGACGCGTACGAGTACGAAGCCGTCGCGGACCCGTTCCTGGAGGCGGTCGCGGAGGTGGCGGCCAAGTTCGCGTGGGACCCAAAGCGCAGAGAGAGGGGGGAGTGATACGAGAGAAGGCATCGCGCGGTGATCAGAATTTCGTTTTTTCGGTCAATCTTTTCTTCTCTACAAACGCGTTTTATCACGACTGCACGGCGAGCTTGGCGAGGTGCTGCATGAAGACGTTCATGGAGATGTCATCCGTGAAGATGATCTCGGCGCCCTGCGCTCCGAACTGCGCGTCGAACCCGGACCCCATCCCCCCCCCCGCGTCGCTCGTCGCGTGCGTCGCGGACGGGTTCAGCTTCGCGAGTAAGAAGCGCGCCTGCGAGCCTCCCTGGTCGCACTCCACCAGCCGCGGCGTCGGACACCGCTCCGCCATAGCGCGCGCCGCGTCCGCCACCGGCGCGGCGAGCAGTTGTCGAAACGCGTCGTGCTCGGGTTGGTCCTGGTACCCCGCCTTGCGCCACTCCGCGACCGTGGACCCCGCGTGCACGACGATCATGAAGAACGTGTCTAACAGCAAGATGCTGTCTGGGGTGATGGACGCGACATCAAGCAACACGGGTTTAGGCGGTCCGCCGAACGTGTACGCCGTTAAAGTCGGCTGGATCATCACGAGCGAGTTCAGAACCGTCTCGCGGCCCATCACGAGGCGATAAAAAGCCGTCTCGTCGGGGGTGTTGTTCGCGGTCTGCAAAAACTGCGATCGCCGCAAGTTGAACATGAACTGCGGGTATATCGCGAACGGGCCGGGCATACGAAACGTCTCCGGCGCGTCCTTGGCGTACTCCCCGAACTTCGACCCGACGCGGATCAAAGTGCGGTCCAGCCACCGCAGAAGGTCGAACGTCTCTTCGTGCTCGACGCGAAACGTCGAGACGCGCGCCATGAGAAGCGCCGTCGCTTCCTGGTCGAACCCGGCGACGATGTCGTGCGCCGCGCTGCTCTCCGCCCATCGCCGCGCGACGGTCATGACGCGAAGCCGAATCTCGCCGTTGCTCCGCTTGTACCGCACGCAGAACTGCAGGTAAAAAGGCGTCCCCGCCGGGATCGGGTTGCTGTGCTGGTTGACGATCTCGTAGTACACCGCGATGCTTGTGTCGCCGTTGAGCGAGCACACGCGCCACGACGTGGTCTGTCCCATCCCCACCTCGTTCTCGCTGATGCTCTTGCTCTTCACCGCCAAAGCCGACATCGGGCCGATCCCGCCGCACACCATCACCTGCGGCACGCAGAACACGGAGAACGTCGCGTTGAAGTACATCTCCAACGCGCCGCTCGCGTCGCGCCGGAACAAACGTCGTAAAGACGAGCGGAACGTCTCCGCGCGAAACTGCTCCGCCAACACCATCACGCCGCCCGTCTGGTCGACGGCGGTTTTCATCTCCGCCAAACCGACTTGGTCCAGCGAGCACGCGAAGACATCCAGCGTGTGCGCGTGCGTCGCCAAACGGATACCCAGCGAGTTGTAGTACTTACACGCCGCCTTGAAGTGCTTCGCGCTGCCCTTGTTGAAGTCGGCGTGCGTTCTTAAGTTCTCGCTCATGTCGCGCCCGACGACGGTGCCCGGCCCCATCGTGCACGGCCCCGACGTGAACACCATCACGCGCGCGCCCTGCGCGGAGTGCGACTCCGCGACTAAACCCTGCGCCACCGCGATCGCGACGCCCGTCGCGCGGAACGGACGCGTGCCGGGCTCGCGCGGGAACGGGTCCGGTTCGAGCTCGTCCAGGATCGTCTGCAACGCGAACTCGCACTCGGAAACAGGCAAAATAAACCGACGCGACGCGGCGTTGGACTGCGCCACCGCGCTCCCTTTGATTTTGTCGTACGTCGCGTGCTCGTGCGGGCTCAGCTCGAGCTGCAGAAGCCGCTTGAGTTGCTCCTGCGTGATGTCGTCCGTGCCGCGCAGCACGTACGAGCGCGGCATGGCGCTCTCGCACAGCTCGTGCACGGTGACGGTGGCGCCGAAGGTCACGAGGCCCACCAGGCACTCCTCGGGGAGGAGCGCGACGAGTTGCCCGACGCTGTCCTTGGCGTCCTGCAGCTCCTCGGCGGACATCGTGGTGTCCAGCACGAGCAGGAAACACGGCGGGCGCGGGTTTTTGTTGTCCATCTGGTACTCCACGGTGGTGTACCCGGGGAAAAGCTCCGCGGGGAGGTTGTTCTCGTTGATCTCTGTTCGCGGAGAGTTTTTTTTGGAGAGGTCGTTTCATCCAGACGCGAAGCAAAGGGCGTTCGCGACAGTGACGACGAGATGCGGGTGGGGGTCAGCGTGAGGGGTCGCGACCGAGAGGGTAGGCGCCGATCGAGGGGAAACCGGGGGTGCCGTCCACGCGCGCGGCTTCGCGTGACGCCGGGAAGCGCGTTCGGACGCCGAACGCGGCGGGCGGCGGCGGACGGCGACGCCCGCGCCACCGTGCGATCGGTAATTTCACGAGCGGCCGCGGCACCCCGCGGCCTAGATGATGTTCGGATGTGGCACGCACCGTGATAGTTGCGCGGCAGGGCGTTGCCGGTGTTGCACAGGCAGCACTGCCACCGCTTCTGGTGGTAGTCCACCATGCAGTACGGGTTGAGCACGGCGCTGCACTCGGTGCACACCACCGGCGCGTACGGCAGCACCGGCATCTCGGGCATCGGCTTGCACGGCGTGCACACCGCCCCGAAGGGAAGCACCACCCGCGTCGCCTCGATCCGCGACGACGGCCACGCATTCCACGACAGGCGCACGCCCTCCTTCTTCTCGAGCTCCGCGAAGTCCATCGCGACAGCCCGACCGCCGCGATCGCGCGGTCTCCTGGGAAACGCCGCGGCCGCCGCGCCAACACACGCGCGCGCCGAAGTGCTCGCCGCGCGCGCAGACGAGACTCGAAGCGCGAAGCGTCGCGATTCCCGACTCGATTTTCCAGCGTCGCACGCACAGCTGCACAGAAGCGCGAAAAAAAATGAATCACAACCAGTCGCGGTGTCAGTGTCTGCAGGGCGACGCGTCTAGGTCGAAGGCTCGGTACCTGTGCACGATTGCGCGCCACCAGGGAAGGGGCGCGCCGAGCACGGCGTCTCTTCCCTTCACGGACCGCGCAACCTCGCCGTTTTTCACGCGGAACTCCGTGGCTCGCGCCTCGGCGACGCCGCCCACCACCCAGCGGAACTTGACGAAGAACGAAGCTTTGTCGCCGTTTTTTCTCGCCTCGCCCTCCGCCATCGCCGCCGACACGCGCCGCCGCGCCTCCGCGAGCGGCAGGGTCAGCGGCCTCGCCCTGGACCCGACGTTCGCCGCCTCCGGGTTCTCGTACCGCGGCCCCCAGCCCGGCGGCGCGATGAGGAACTCGGGCGTGACGTCCGTCAGACGCAGCGATCGCGTCACCGCCTCCGGGAACAGCGGCGCGAGGTTGATTTGCGCGTCGCGCAGCGACGGCAGATCCGTCGCCTCGACGCGCACGGCGACGTCCGGGCCGTACGCGCGCGCGTACGCGTCGTACGAGTCGTCCCCCGAAAGAATCGAACCCGAGACGCGAACGTGTCGCACCACCCAGTGGTTCGTCAAACCGCCCCCCTCGACTCGTAAGTTGCTGAACATCGCGAACGCGGGGTAGGTGCGGTACCCGAAATACGGCGCCGCGGAGACGACCAAAACGAAAAACGCGGGGAGGTATTTTTTGCGCGTCGCGGACAAAGGCGCCGACGGCAGACTCACCGACGCTTCGGTGTCGTCTCCGGCTTTCGGTTCGCGCTCGTCTAAACCCGCGGGGGACGAATCATCACCCGGTTCGCGGCCGTTCGGTCGGGTTAACGATTCGTCGGAGACGTCGAAAACGACGCCTCGCCCGGCGACGTACGCGAGCGCGCCGAACGCGGCGACGGTCCACGTCGCGCCGACGCGCCACGCGAAGTACGCCGGGTACTCGAAGAGTCCTTCGTCTTTCGATCGCGCGCGCTCGTGCTGGTGCGCGAGCAGGGTGGTTAAAAAAATAACAGACGCGATCTTGACCTCGTCCTGGCACCTCGCGAACGCGCGCGCGGCGGAGGTCACCGAGTGCGGAACGATACCGGTGACGTACGGCGGAGCCATGAGCATCGAGAACGGGTACACCGACATCGGCGGTAACGGTAACGCGATGAGGACGTGAAACGCGCCGCCGAGAATCGCGAACGCGCGCGTCGTCGTCGAATCGGAAGAAGCATCTTCCGCCGAAGCTCTTCCGCTCGAGCTCGAGGCCGAACGACCACGACCACTAACGCGACGAACGAACAGCTCAAACGATAACGCGACGCCGAACGCGAGCTCGAACGCCGTCGCGCCGACGGGCGCGAGCGTTCGCGCGAATGGCGGTAACAGCGCGGCGGCGGTTTCCGGCGCGACGCCGCACCCGGCGAGCGCGCCGACGAACATCTGCACGCAGCACGAACGCTTCGGGTCGTGCCAGTCGTCGTTCAGCTTCGCGAACCCGGTGCTCAGGTACAGCACGGCGAGGAGCGCGCGCGTCGAGTCCGTCAGGTTGGAGGAAAACGCGCTGCGCGCCGCGCCCCTCCGCGCCTCCGAACGGGAGAAGCTTCCCCCGGGCGCGGCCAGCAGCGTGGCCGCGCACAGCGCGAGCTCCAGCAGCACGTGGTTGGACTGCGAGCCGTTCACGGTGAGCGCGAGCAGGCCCGCGGCGGCGAGCGCGAGGGTCGAGCGCGTGTCCCCGGGGCGCGCGTGCGCGCGGAACACCGCGAGCGCCAGCGCGACCGTGGGGAGCGTGCGCCACGCGCCGGTGATGTGCCAAGTCAGCGTTTGCGCATCCTTGACAACCTGCAGCGCCAGGCACTGCGCGAGGACCACCGTGTAGACGCTCAGGGCGTCGACGCGCGCCAGGGAGACTTGCGGGATGGAGATGGGCATCGTGAGCGGCCGCGGAGCGGACGGGGCGCCAAGAGACCGCCGAACGGTGTCTCGGCGCGCACAGCGTGTGCGCTCCAGATTTATCCGCGCAACGGTTTTGGGTCTTAGGTCACGGGTACGGGAGACGAGATCTGGAAAACGCGTTTCCTGCATCACTCTAGGGCGCGCCCTGCCGCAGGGTGTGCCCCACGCGACCGCGCGCTCGGAGACCCGCGCGTCCACGAAGAGACCGTGACGAAGATGGAGATCATCACGGACGCGAAAGCGATGCGCCAGTGGTCGCGAGCGCACCGCGTGGCGGGGCGACGCGTTTCGCTGGTGCCCACCATGGGGTACCTGCACGAGGGTCACCTGTCGCTGGTGCGCGAGGCCATGACCCGGAGCGAGGCGTGCGCGGTGTCCATCTACGTCAACCCCACGCAGTTCGCCGCGAACGAGGATTTCGGAACCTACCCCAGGGACGAGCAGGGCGACCTCGCCAAGCTCCGGGACCTGGGCGTGCACGCGGTGTTCATGCCTCCGCGCCTGTACGCGGAGGCGGATCAATCGGCGGACGGCGGCGCCGCCGGCGCGCACGAGACGTTCGTCACGTGCGAGCGTCTGCAGACCGGCCTGTGCTCGAAAACGAGACCGCATTTCTTCCGCGGGGTCGCCACCGTGGTCACCAAGCTGTTCAACGTCGTCGAGCCGGACGTCGCGGTGTTCGGCAAGAAGGATTACCAGCAGTGGCGCATCATCAGGCGCGTCGCGCGCGACCTCGACTTCGACGTCGACGTCGTCGGCGCGCCGCTCGCGCGCGAGCCCGACGGCCTGGCCATGTCCAGCCGGAACGTGCGGCTCACCGACGAGCACAGGGAAAAGGCCATCGCCATCAGCGCGGCGCTGTTCGACCTGAGCGAGAAACACGCGCGCGGCGACGTCGCGGACGAGCGGGGGTTGGAAGCCGCCGTCGCGACCGCGCGCGCGCGCATCGAACACGCGGGCGGCGTCGTCGATTACGTCGAGGTGTGCGAGCAGCACTCGCTCGTGCCCTTGCGCGCGGTGCCCGCGCGCGAAAAGGCGGTGTGCCTGATCGCCGCGAAGTTCGGGGACGTACGCCTGCTGGACAACCTCGAGCTGGGGGGAGAGGACGCGTGAGGGCTACCGGTATTAATGACGCGGCGTAAGCGTTTTACGGTATTAATGAAGCGCGACCTATTACGTCCCTATTACGCCGCCTGTCGCGCCTAAAGTCCCGCACGTTCCCTCACTTGATGAACGCCTGCTTGAGCGAGGACGCGCACGCCCCCGCGGAGGTCATGAACGGCACGCCGTCGTAGCACGCCACGCCCTCGTCGTTCGTCCGCAGCTTGGGCGCGCACGCCTCGAACATTTTCTTCTTCGGCACCAACACCTCCACGGGCTCGCCCTCGAACCCGGCGAAGCGCACGCGCTCGCCGTTCGGCGCGCCCGCCGGCGGTGTCACGAAATCCACCGTCGTGTGCGCCTCGTCGCTCGCGCACATCACCATCCCTTCGCTCATCTCGTCCCTCAGAGGGCCCTTCTTGACGTTGCACAGCACCAAAACGCGAGCGCCCTCCATCTGCTCCTTAGTCTTAAACGCGCGGAGGCCGGAGACGACTTGCCTCTCCTTCGCCTCGCCCACGTCGATGCTCTCCACCCACAGCTTGTCCGCGCCGGGGTGCTCCCAGGCGCGGGTGATGGTACCCACCTTGATGTCGAGCACGTCGACGGTGATCTCCTTCTTGGCCATTTGGGCCGCGGGAGCCTTGCCCTTCGCCGCGTCCTTCGCCGCCTTGGCCGCCTTCTTCGCCGCGCGCGCCGCGGCGACGGCGTCCGCGTCGGGCTTGTCGCCGCCGGGCGCGCTCTTAGACTTACCGTCGTCCTTCTTCTTAGCCTCATCTTTCTTGCCGTCGTCCTTCTTCGCCCCGGCGCGTTCCTTCGCCTTCTTGTCCTCCACCGGCGGCGACAGGTCCATCGGGTCGGCGCGCGGGAACGGCACCGCCCCGAAGCTTCGCGCGCCGCCCGAAACCGCGCCGACGTGGTCGCACCAGCGCGTCAGGTGCACGAGCGCGTTGCGCTTCTCCTGCGCCATCGACAGAAGCGCGCCGTGCGTCGTGCCGTACGCGGCGAGGTCCGCCAGGGACACGGCGCCGCGCGTCGCCACGAATGACCGCGTCGCGAGGTGCGCGTCCAGCTCGACCAGCTTGTCGTCGCCCACCTCGTTCGCGACGCCGTACTCCGCGGAGGCTCGAGCGAGCCACTCCGAGATCATCGCCTCGTCCTCGGGGGAGGCGCCGGCGAGCTGCTTGGCGACGGACTCGCTCGCGAGGGACGCGACGTACTTGCACACGGTGGCGAGGCCCTCCAGCTTCCCGTCCGGCCCGGCGTCGAGCTCGATCGAACCCGCGGCGGCGCCCTCGGCGACGCCGATCTTGTCGCCGACGCCGGCGTAGGCGACCACCAGCGCGACGGTCTTGCCGGCGACCGAGGTGGCGGAGTCCACCTTCACGGAGATGCCCATGGCGGGGTGCGAAGGCGGGATGCGGGGGTGGCGCGCGCCAGGAAGTGGATCGGCGGACGGGGCGAGAGGAAAGGCAAAACCCCGGGCGAGCCGACGAAAAAGTTCGCGGGACGCGTCGAGGGAAATTTGGAAGCGTTGCTTGTCGCGCAATGCCGAATGTGCGGGGACGAGCGGGCGGAATCGTTCGGCGGAGCTGCGCACTGCCGTTCGCGCGGGGCAGCGGGCGGTTCGAGCATGCCCGCCGACGCGGAAGAGTCGGAGGGCGACGCCCGGGGCGCGTCGGTGCGTGAGACGACAGGCTCACCGCTCCATCTCCGCGTCCGATTCTCGGATTTCCGACACCGCGAAGCGTGCGCTCTCTTCCCCGCCTTCCGACTGACCCTGTTGCCCTCGCTCCCCTCGTCCGCAGTGCCCCCTGGCGGGCTTTCCCCTGGATTACTCGTACAAGGAGGTGCGCACGATCGCCGGGTTCCTGGACGACGACCCGTACACGGGCGTCGCCAAGGGCATGGACCGGTCGTCGCTCCCGAAGGGCGCGGAGGTGAACGCGACGGGCGTGCGGCTGGCGAACAACAGGCTGGAGAGCCTCGACGGCCTCGCCGAGTTTCTGGAGCGCGTTCTTGACGACCCGCTCGAGCTGCGGTGGCTGGACCTTTCGAACAACCGCCTGACGACAGTCGACCCCGTGCTGCTCAACTACCCCAAGCTGTCGTGCCTGTACCTGCAAGGGAACAAGATCGCCAAGCTCTCCGACATCGACGTGCTCGCCGCGGCGCCGGTGTTGAGCAAAATCACCGTGCAGGACAATCCGTGCCAGCAGAGAAAGGACTACCGCCTGCGCGTCGCCGCCGCGCTCCCAAAACTTCGCTCGCTGGACGTCATCGCGGTCACAAAGGAGGACAGGGCGCGCGCGGACGCCTACGCGCACGTGCGCGCGGAGCGCTTGCGGCGGGAACAGATGTGATGAGAAGCGGGCGATGAGACACGACGCGAAACGCGACGAGGCGCTCCGGTTCGTTTTTGAAGGTGGCAACCTTTGCTACGCGCGCGCGCCGCGCGCGCCGCTCGAGGTCGGTCCGTGTTTTTCGACAATCGTATTAAAAAATTGCTCTTCACCCACTACGCGCCGCGCCAAACCCTATGGAGTTCATGCGCGCGCGAGGACTTTGCAATCGACTCGCGCGCGCGCGGGTAAAAACGCGGCGTTTCACTAAAGAATTCGTAACGAGCGCGCCGTTTAATAGCGGTACGCGGCGGGCTTGTAGGGGCCCTCGACGGGGACGTTGATGTACGCCGCCTGCTCCGCGGAGAGCTTGGTGAGCTTCACGCCGATCTTCTCGAGGTGGAGCGCCGCGACCTTCTCGTCGAGGTGCTTGGGGAGCACGTACACCTTCTTCTCGTACTTGCCGGACTTGCGCTCGTTCCACAGCTCGAGCTGCGCGATGGCCTGGTTGGTGAACGAGCAGGACATGACGAAGGAGGGGTGGCCGGTGGCGCAGCCGAGGTTGAGCAGGCGGCCCTCGGCGAGCATGATGATGCCGTGGCCGTCGGGGAACTCGTAGCGGTCGCACTGGGGCTTGATGTTCTGGTGCTTGATGCCGGGGTACTTCTCGAGGCCGGCCATGTCGATCTCGTTGTCGAAGTGGCCGATGTTACCGACGATGGCGTTGTTCTTCATCTTGGCCATGTGCTCCACCATGATGATGTCCTTGTTGCCGGTGGTGGTGATGAAGATGTCGCAGATGTCCACGACGTCCTCGATGGGCGCCACCTGGAAGCCGTCCATCGCCGCCTGGAGCGCGCAGATGGGGTCGATCTCGGACACGATCACGCGCGCGCCAGCCGCCTTGAGCGCCTGCGCGGAGCCCTTGCCGACGTCGCCGAAGCCCGCCACGAAGCACGTCTTGGACGCGATCATCACGTCGGTGGCGCGCATGATGCCGTCGGGGAGCGAGTGGCGGCAGCCGTACAGGTTGTCGAACTTGCACTTGGTCACGGAGTCGTTCACGTTGATGGCGGGGAACAGGAGCTCGCCGGCCTTCTGCATCTCGTACAGGCGCTTGACACCGGTGGTGGTCTCCTCGGAGACGCCCACGCAGGTGCCGACGATCCTGTGCCAGCGCTTGGGGTCCTTCGCGAGGTTCTCGGCGATGGTCTTGAGCACGAGCTTCATCTCGGCGTTGTCGGTGGTGGAGGGGTCGGGCACGGCGCCGGACTTCTCGAACTCGATCTCAGCCTTGTAACCCTCTGTGTGTTCGGTCGCAGAGAGGGGGGGTGGACGAAGAGGGTCAGTCGGAGGTTCGGGGACGCTCGCGCGATTTCGCGCGAGCCGCTTTTCACTTAAAAAAACGCGTCTTCGCGAACTTCAGAAACGCGTCGACACGCGGCGCCGCGCGCGCTCGCCGGGCAGGCGAAAAGACGCCCGGGCTGTCTCCGAGACGCCACGTGCCGGTTTTTCGAGAAAAAGTGCCGACGCGCCGATCTCGATCGGCTCGAGGGCTCCGCGCGCGACGCGGCCGGGCGTACGCCCGCCCGCGGGTCGCGAGGCGACTACCGCGAATCGAACGAGACCCGCTCGCGCGTCGTCGTTTCCCTCGGCGCTCGGCCGCGCGGGCGACGACGACGGCCGCGTGCCTGTCGGCAAAATCGAACATTTATTTTCTCGTGACGTTCGCCGCGTCTCGGCCGCAGGCCCGATGGCGAAAACGCCGCGAAGGCGCGAGAGACGCGCGGGCCGGGAAACGCACCGTGGATGAGGAGGGTGGCGTCACCGCCGTCGTCGACGATGATGTCGAGAGGCTCGGAGCCCCAGTCGAGCATCTTGTCGGTGCACCACCAGTACTCCTCCAGGGTCTCGCCCTTCCAGGCGAACACCGCGGCGGAGTCGCGCGCGACGGCGGCCGCGGCGTGGTCCTGGGTGGAGAAGATGTTGCACGAGCACCAGCGCACGACGGCACCGAGCGCGACGAGGGTCTCGATGAGCACGGCGGTCTGGATGGTCATGTGGAGCGAACCGGAGATGTTCGCGCCCTTAAGGGGCTGGGCGGGGCCGAACTCCTTGATCATGGACATGAGACCGGGCATCTCGACCTGCGCGAGCTCGATCTCGAGGCGACTGTTGGCGGAGTTTCGAGACACGGCGCGCGTCAGCGGCGGAAGGAAGCGTCGAGGCTGGGGGTATCGGGGAAAACTCGCGCGACAGCGCGTCCCTCGTTCGGAACCGCGCGCGACGCGGTCGAACGCGGACGGTCGAGCCCCGCGGCTCGTCGCGCGCGGGCGTCGAGGCCGTCGCCGGGGAGAGGCGGCGAAGCGGCGGGTGTCGCGATCGCGACGTTTTATGCGATTTTTCCCGCAATCGCGCGCGCCGGCGTACGCACCCGAAGTCGGCCATGGCCATGTCCTTGACCTTGTACTCGCGACCGTTGACGGTCTCGATGTTGCACATAGCGGTAGGGGCCGCCATCTTTGCTGACGTGAGTTGAAGTGGAAGGTGAAGTTGTGCGGGAAAGTGACGATCGCGCGCTCGGCGGTCCCCTTTTCCCCCGCCGTTTGGCAAGCACCGATGGACAGCAAAGCGCCGAGAAATCTCAGTCGCTGTCAGCCGCTGACAGCCGAGAAACCTCAGGCTGAGTTTCGCTCGCCCGTCGTGAATCTACATCCGTATGCGCTTCAGTCATGTTTTTTTGTGAAAAATCGAAAGAAAACGCACGCGAGACATTTTGCCGAAGACGCGAAAACTCACGCATCTTAAAAAACGTCTATGCTATACTCCGCCCGTCGCCTGGACTAACTCGCCGCCGCGTCCGCCTTCGCGCGCCGCGCTCGCTCCGCCATCTCCGGCGAGGGCGGGGACGGGGGCGAGGACGGGCACGACGTGAACGATTCGGAACCCCGCGGTTCCAAAACCGCCAGTTTCGCGAGAGATAACACCGCGCGCGGCGTCGTTTCCCTTTCTGTCTTCGAGTCTTTCTTTCCGGACGCCGACGACGTAAACGTCTTCGCTCCAAACGTCGACGCCGCGTCTTCGTCGCGCGTAGAAAAGGCTTTCTCCTTCTCCACAGACTCTGTGGACCGCGAACGACCTTCCGTCATCACACACGAACGTTCGTCGCCATCTTCGTCATCATGTTCCGTCACGTCCGACAGAAACGCGCGCCGCGTCGTTTCGCGCGCCGTACTCGCGTCCCGCGCGTCGCGCTCGGCGGCGACGAGCAAACGCGCCATTTCTCGAGAAAGCCGCGTGGTGTTTTTGATTTCCGACGCGCGTCGCGACGTCGACTCAAACGCCACCGCCTGGAACCGCTCGGCGACCTCCAAAAGCACAGCCTCACCTTCTCGCGCGTCTTTGGTCAAAACCGCGTTCGCGTCTCGCGTGCGCTCGAGCTCGTTCGTAACCTCGGTGAGCCGTCGGTTGAGGAACGATTCGGCCTCTCTCCAATACTCGCCTCTACTACGCGTCTCGGCGCGCGCCGTCTCCACGGCGCGCTCGTGCGTCGCGGCGTTCATCGACGCGCGTCGCAACGCGTCCGTCAGGTCTATGAGTCTCTTTTCTCGCTCTTCCACGTCCGAACGCAGCTCGCGTAAGATGGACATCGCCGTGGACTGCGCCGCGAAGTGCGTTTGTTCGGTCGCGCGTTCGAGCGGAGTAGTGTCCGCGAACGCGTCCGCGGCGTCTCGCGCGTCGCGCTCCATCTCGAGCTCGTGCACGCGTTCGTACGCCGAGTCCAGCTCATCCCGCAGCTTATCGATCGCGGCGGTCTTCGCGCGCAGAGCACGCTGCCACATGCCCTGCATGCTGTCCACCTTGTGCGTAGGGATGGCCTCGATCACGCGCTGCTCCACGAGCGCGCCGAACACCTCGCTCCAGCCCCAGGACCGACGGGGGGGGCCATCGTTCGGCGTCGTCGGAGGCGCGACCGGCGTGGACGGCTCGGGGGGGGAGGAGGAGGTCCGCACGGTCAGCGAGGGCCAGTACGAGGGCGCGTCCGGCTCCGCCTCGGGGCGAGGCGCCGCCTCCCCGGAGGGGGACGGCGGCGCCTCGGGCGTCGACGCCGAGGCGCCCATGCGTGGGGGTGTGCCAAGTCGATCTACGTGCTAGCGACGTTTCAACAACGACGCCGCGAGCCGAGAGCGGCGCGCGGCGCGTCGAAGCTCGCGACGAACGGCGACGGTTCCAAAAAACCTCGAAACAACGGCAAGATAAAAGTGCATCCTTCCGTCGGGCGGCGTCGCGCCGGCCCTCTCCACACGCGCTCGCACGGTCGCACGTCGACTGCGCGTTCACGATGCTCAAGAAGGCACTCGCGACCGTGGTTGTCCGCCCCGACGCGGCGAGCCCGCTCGCCGGCCGCAGGCCGGCGGTGTCGGCTCGCGCATCTTCAAACGCATCTCCCGGCGGAGGGATGCGGGGCTCCCACGTCGCGCGACGCACCGCGTCGGTGACGCTGCGCACGCTCTCCTCCCGGCGCCCGCACCCGCCCGCGGGCGCGCCCACTGGGCGCCCGCACCGCCTCGCGCGCGGGCGCGCGCAGGTCACCACGCGCGCGCTGTTCGGCAAGAAGCCCCCCGCGTCGCCCTCCCCGAGCAAAGACGTGTCCGTGTCGGTGCGCGATTTGACGGAGACGTGCCGCCGCGCGATTAAGACGTACGGCTACGACGACGCCGAGACGCAGGTGCTTCTTGATGTCATGATGTACGCGCAGTTGCGCGGTAATAACCAGGGCATCATCAAGGTCACCACCAAGGGCATCGCGCGCGACCCGAACTGCGTGCCTGTGACGACGGAGCACGAGACGATGTTGAGCGCTAACCTGAACGGCGGCAAGAACGCGGGCATGGTGGTGTTGCATCGCGCGATGCAGATCGCCGCGGAGAAGGCTGAAACGCACGGGTTCGGGATCTGCGGCACGAACAACACCAGCACGAGCACTGGCGCGCTCGGGTATTACGCCGAGACCCTGGCGAAACGGGGACTCATCGCGCTCGTGTTCGCGGTGTCTCCCGAGTTTGTCGCGCCCAACGGCGCTATCGAGCCGATTTTCGGCACCAACCCCATCGGCGTCGGGATCCCGACCGCCGACGGGCCGGTCGTGCTGGACATGGCCACCTCGGCGTACTCGTTCTTCGGGCTGCTCGAGGCGCGCACCGCGGGTAAGAAGATCCCCCACGGCGTCGCCATCGACGGCAAGGGGAACATAACCGAGGACCCGAACGCGGCGATTGACGGCGGCGCCATCAAGACTTTCGACGGCGGATACAAGAGCTCGAACCTGGCGCTCATCGTCGAGCTGCTCGCCGGGCCGTTAGTGGGCGCGGCGGTGCAGGACAAGATGAGCGAGAAGAACTGGGGCAACCTGGTGCTCGCGATCGACCCGAAACTGCTCGGGCAGGGCGAGTTCGAGAGAAGAGCCGCGATCGTCACCGCGCGCGTGAAGGGCGCTAAGAAGGCGCCCGGCGTGAACGAGATTCTCCTCCCGGGCGAACGCGGCGACGCGTTCGCGGCGCGCGTCGCCGCCGACGGCGTCATCGACGTCGAGCCCAACCTGTGGCGCGGTCTCCAAGAGCTCGCGTCTGAGTACGATACGAGCGTTTCGGAAACCGAGGGGTCTTCTGCGCACACAACGTACGCGTTCGGCGGTTCCGAAAACGGCGCGGAGTTCGCGACCAAAAAGCGCGGCGCGGGCGGGAAGAACGGTTGGGGCGTCGCGACTCGGCTGGTGCACCCGTCCGTGACGGTGGAGGACCCGTTCGACTCGACCAACTTCCCTTTGTACCAGACGGCGACGTTCGGGCAGCCGAGCGCGACGACGAACGGGCCGTACGACTACACGCGCTCCGGTAACCCGACGCGTGATATGTTAGAGAAGCAGATGGCGGAGCTGGAGAACGCGGATCGCGCGTTTGCGTTTTCCAGCGGCATGTCGGCTTTGATGTGCGTCACGCGCTTGGTGCGAACGGGCGAGCGCATCGTGACCGGCGACGACATCTACGGCGGCACGAGCCGTCTTTTGGCGCAGGTTGTGCCGAAAGTGGGCATCGAGGTGGTGAACGTTGATATGAACGACCTCGACGCGGTGAAGCGCGCGATCGACGGCGGGCCGACCACCATGGTGATGCTCGAGTCGCCCACCAACCCGCGGCTGCAGATCACGGACATCCGGAGCATCTCGGATTTCGCGCACGCGAAGGGCGCGCTGGTGTGCGTGGACAACTCCATCATGGCGCCGGTGTTTCAGGCGCCGCTGGACCTGGGCGCGGACATCTGCATGACCAGCGCGACGAAGTTCATCAGCGGGCAGTCCGACGTGACCGGCGGCATCCTGGCGTGCCGCGGCGAGCAGCTCGGGAAGGACATCTACTTCCACCAAAACGCCGAGGGCCTGCACCTCGGGCCCTTTGACTGCTGGCTCGCGCTGCGGGGGCTCAAGACGATGGCGCTGCGCATGGAGAAGCAGCAGGCCAACGCCATGGTCATCGCGCGGTGGTTGGAGGCGCACCCTCTGGTGAATTTCGTGAACTACCCCGGGCTCGAGTCCAACAAAGGACACGAGCTGCACAAGTCGCAAGCCACCGGCGCGGGGTCGATTCTCTCATTCGCGACGGGGAACGTCGAGCTCAGCAGGATCGTCGTCGAGCAAGCCAAGCTGTTCAAGATCACGGTTTCGTTCGGGAACACGAGCTCGTTGATCTCTCTGCCTTGTTTCATGTCGCACGCGTCCATTCCCGCGGAGGTCAGAGCGGCGCGCGGTTTACCGGACGACCTCGTCCGGATCTCCACGGGCATCGAGGACGTCGAGGACCTCATCGCCGATTTGGACGCGGCGTTCACCACCGCGGCGCGGGAAACGGGCGTGTTAAATTTCGCGCGAAACGGCTCGCTGACGCCCGCGCAGCAACGGGAAGACGAGCTCCTGAGGAGGATCGCCATGCTCGAGGCGCAGCTGGAGTGAGTGAGACGCGAGTGTTCATTTGCGTGTGGTGTTCCTATGCGCGAACGGCACGTCGCCGGTTTCGCGTGATTGATTTGTAACGCAGCGGCGAGGCGCGCGGCGACGACGCGCGACGACGAAAAAGCGCTCGCTCGTGAAACTCTGCGCCGTCCCTCGAGAGAAGTTCGCGACCGGACATCTGTGGCCGACCTCGACATCGCGCGAATTTGAGCGTCGTTCGCATTCGCCACCAGGTTCTGCTCCCAGTCCCGCTCGTCAGGGCCCCACAACACCTCACGCGGGGGAACCTCGTCCGAGCGCGTCGCTCGTTCGTCGTCTCCCAGGTCGCGCCGTCCCGCGGGGACTCGGGCGGCTCTGGCGTGGGCGCGCCGGTCGTCGCCGGAATTGCGCTCGGGATCCGAGGAGGGCCGTTAAATCTCGCGCGTCTTCCGGGCTCGCGCGCTCGCGGACGTCCCGCCATGTCGGCCTCGGCGCGCGTCCCGCATGTGGACGAGGCGGTGAACTTCCGCGACCTCGCGCTGGGGATCAACGACTGGTACAACGTCACGCCCTCCGTGCGCGTCGCGATCGAGGGCCTGGCGCTGGTGGTGCAGGACCAAGCCGCGCGCCTCGAGCGCTTCGAGCAGCATTTCGGGGTCCCCGGGATCCCCGGGGTCGCGCCGGCGCGCCCGGGGACCGCGCACTCGCAGGACCACCAGGACGACGTCGCGATGCTCTCCGAGCGCGTCGAGCGTCTCTCGCAGGAGCTCGCCGCGACAAAGGCCAAGCTCCGCGCGGTGGAGTCCAGCCGCGGGGGCGCCGACGACGCCATGGCATCCGCCGCCGAGCGCGCGTGCGACCTCGCCACGCAGCGCGCCGAGACTGCGGCGCGCGAGGCGTGCGCCGCGGCGCGCGAGTGCCGCGCTTTCGAGCAGACCGTGGCTCGCGCGGAGAGCGCCGCCTCAGAGGCGACGCGCGCGCGCGACGCCTTTTCGGCGTCGCTCGCGGTGAAGACGGAGTCCTCGGAGTCGCGCGTGCGCGCCGCCGCCGCCAAGGCGGAGGTGCGGTGCCGCGAGGCGGCGGACGACGTGCGCCGCGTCGAGGCGCTCGTGCGCGACATCGACATCGCCACTTTGGAGCGCGACGCCGCGAGCATCGCGCAATTCACGCAGTCGCTCGGGACCATCCAGGAACTGAAACGCGCCGTCTTCGGCGAGGGCGCGGGAGGCGTCGCCGGGACGCCGGGGGGGGCGGGGGGGGCCCGCGCGTTCTCCACCCCGGGGACGGTGGCGTCGCACCTCGCGACCCCCGCGTCTTCGGCGCCCAAGACGCGCGGCGGCGACGTCGGGGTCCCTGTCCCTGTCGGTTCCCTGTCTATTGGCGCGCGTCTCGCGGAGGTGGAGGCCACGGCCTTGTCCGCCGCGGCGGCGATCGAGGCTGTGCGCGCGGGCGAGGGCACGCCCGCGACGGAGGCGCTCGGCGCGGGTTTGCAGCAGCTTCACGCGGCGGTGGGCGCGAGCCTGAAGGATCGCCCCACCACGGCGGAGGTTCTGTCGATGGTGGAGGAGACGCTCAAGACGACGCGCGACGAGACGAGCGAGACGTTTGCTGTGCTCGCGAAGCGCACGGCGGCGGCGGAGGAGGCGGCGGCGACCAACACGCGGCGCGTCGGCGTGGTGGAGGACGTCGCGCGTGGCATGGAGCGACGGCAGAAACGCACCGAGCGGCTGGTGGAGGATGTGCGCCGCGCCTGGAGCGCGGCGGCCGCGGACCGAGACACGGCGATGATCCGCGCGATGGCGGCGGGGGGCGGTGCGTTCGAGAAGCGGTCGGAGTTTGAGAGCGAGGACACGTCCGCGCCGTCGCCGCGCCGCGACGACCGCGACTTCTCGGACGACGACTCGGCGGACGGGGAGTGACGACGTCGGTCCCGCGCGCGCGGGGAGACGTTTGGGTACGGCGCGTATTTATTGAAACAAAAGGAAGCGCACGTAGTCGTGTATATTACGGCGTTCACGCGTATCGCTTCGAGCCGGCTTCGCGTCGTCGCTCACTCCTTCTCCCTGATCTCCTCGCGCGCGCGCGCCAAATACGCGAGCTCGACGGTGGCGCGTTTCGCCAAACGCACGTCAGGCGGGGATCGATCGTCGAACGCGCCCGCCAACGTCGCGACGCACGCCGACTCGCGCTTCGCGACGGCGGCGGCGACGGCGGCGAGCGCTTCGCGTCTGCGCTTAGGGTCGGGGTCCGCGGCGGCGTCTTCGATCGCCTCCCGGGTCTCCATGGCGAGCATCAGAACATTTTGGTCGACCGGTTCCCGTTTCGAATCGTTCGAAGAACGAGTCGCGACGTCAAAGTCGACGTCTCGCTCGCGCGCGTCGTCGGCGAAGTCGTCGTCGTCGTCGTCGCCGACTCGCTCGCCGAAAGCCGCCAGCATGTACTTGGCCCGGCGCAGCGGGTCGCGAAGCACGGCGTAGGCGCGGTTCACCAGCGACGCCTGCTCCGCGCTGTGCGCCTGCGCGCGCTGCGAGCGAGCGCCGAACTTGTCCGGGTGGAGCACCTTCTGCAGCCGCTTCATCGACGCCTCGAGCGCGTCCGGGTCCACCTCGAACCGGGGCGCCATCCCGAGGACGCGGAAGAGCACGGGCGCGCGCGGCCCGTCCGCGCCGCGCGGGGCGGCGACGCGCGCCGGGAGGATCTCGCCGCACGCGTCGCAGAAGAACCTGTGCTCGGCGGACGCGCCGAACGGCGCGGCGCAGGCCCAGCACTCGGTCGGCGGGCGCGCGTCCGCGGCATCGGCGGCGAACCCGCGCGCGCCGAGCGCGCGATGACGGCACCTTCGCGCGGGCGACGTCCACGACGCGCACCCGCGAGCCGCGCCGGTCGACGCGAGACGCACGGCGGTCGCCCAGACCCCTCTGTACGACGCAGACCGCGCGTTCGATCGCGACGCCGCGACGAGGAGGTCCCGCGCCCCCCGGCGAGACGCGCGCATCGTGTTGTGGTCCCGTCCGTCGCATCGAACGTCCGGATGCTTTCGGGAAACGAGGAAAACGCGTTTTTCGAGAAACCGCGCGGGGATCCCGCGCGTATTTGAATGACCTATAATACGTGACTACCGCGCGCTGCTTTCACGCGCGTTAGCTCGTGCGATGTCGAGTGCGATTTCACTCGAGCCCCGCGTTCGTCTGTTTCGCGTTCGGGGGTTTAAGAAACAGCGCCGCCGCCCCCGCCGCCGCCGCCGCCGATCCCGCGACGAGGAAAAGCGAGCTTCCCGCGCTGCCCAGCGCGTCGTCTGTGAGCCCGATAACGATGGGCCCCGCCAAAAACACCAGGTCGCCCGCGGTCTTCGGCAGCGTCAACGCTTCTCCCTCTCCCCCCTTGGGCGCGGACTCGATGGCCAGCGCGTTGACCGCCGGGCCAGCCGCAGCCGTGCCCATGCCCCACAGCCCGATGCAGATTTGAAGCTCGCGCACATCCGTCGCGTCGCGCGCCAAGCCTAATCCAATCGCGCACGCTAAAAGCGAGAGCACGATAACCGTCTTGAGCCCGATCTTGTCGGCGATCACGCCCCCCAGCGGCGCGCTGGCCATGCCCAGCAGCGCGGTGAGCGAAAAGAGCTCACCCACCTGCGCGGGTGTGGCGCCCAGCGCCTCGGACGCGAACCAGGGGATGCACGTGAGCTTCGCCACGAAGCCCAAAGCGTTGGCCGACGCCGCGACTACCAAAACGCGTTGCGTGTCGTCGCGCAAAAGCGTCCCCCAGTCGCTCTGTTTCTTCGCCTCCTCGAGTTCCGCCTGGAACGCCTCCTCCTCCTCCTCGGACATGTCCATGGACATGAGCGCGATCTCTTCTTCCTTCTCCGCCGCGGCGTTGATCTCGGGAAGAAGCGAGTACCCCGCCGTGCAGAAAAGCGCGGCGAGCGAGATGAGGTAAAACACGCTCGACGGTCCGTACTCCTCCGCGACTCGTCCGCCGATGAGCGGGCCGATGACTAGCCCGAGCGCCTGCACCGCCTGCTGCGTGCCCGTGATCGTGCCTCTGGCCTCCGGACACCGCTCCGTGAGGTCCGCCAGGTACGCGCGGTCGCCGCCCTCGGCGGCGGAGCGCCCGGCGCCCAGGCTGAGCCGCGCGGGCACCAGCGCGGCGACGGTGCGGCATTGGCCGGTGGCGAAGTCGCTCAGCGCGATGACGAACATCCCCGCCATCATCATCTGCTTGCGTCCCCACGAGTCCACGAGTTTGCCCGCGGGCAGGTTCAGTAGCAGCATCGCCAGCGCCGGCGCCGATAAAACCACGCCGTTGGCGCTCCCGCTTAACCCGATGGACTGCGCGTACAGGGGAAGCGCGGGGAGCAGCGCGCCGACGCCCACGAACAACACGAACTGCGAGCCGAGCAAAACGCCGAACGGTTCCGCGACCGCTTTTCGAGGCAAACCGAACACGACGTCGTCCTCGTCGTTCGGGTCCGGGGAGTTAGGAATCGACGAAACACCGCGCGTCTCGTCCGTCAGCGCGTCGCGTCGTGTCAGTCGTCGCCGGTCTCGGTCCTCGCGGCCGCGGACGCGCGTCCACGGGAAGCGCGCGTCGCGTCTCGAGACCCGCGCGCGTCGCGTCGCGAGGGGCGCAAAAGATAGATCCCCGGACGCGCGGGTCGCGACGGAGCGCCTCTTCGATGCGGGCGAGACGCGGGGCGCGTTCGCGACAGCCAACGCCCCGTTACACCGCATCGCGACGTTCGACATCACCGCACCGGAGAGCACCGCTCGCGGCGAGGCCTACACGTCGCGAGGGTGAGACGACGTCACGCGAGGACGATCTCCGCCGATCCCCCGGTGACGTCGTCGAGATACGCCTCGGGTCGTCAACGAGAACGAACCGAACCCGCGGGTGTGTCACGTCCGCGGGTCGGTCTGCGCAGCGTCGATCTCCTCAAGCGTCGCGCGATAATCCACCAACCTCGAGCGCCGCCTCGAGGAGTGGCCGCCGGGTGAACCGGCAGGCCTCGCCTCCTACATGCGGGGGGGTGCCTTTTGCCTTGACGGCAAAATCGCGCGGAGATCTCGACATTTTCGTCTGTTTCTCGCGGGAAACGAGGACAGCGTGGCATCTCCCTCCCCCTTCTCCTCACTCCCACGAGCGCATCCTCAGAAGACACACAATGCGGGTGGTCTCCCCGACGCGCGCGCGCGTGTTCGCGCCGTCGGGCGCGTCGTCTCGCGAGACCGCCGGCGCGAGACTCTGGCGCGCGAGCCCCGTCCCCGCGTCGTCTCGGTGTCGTTCGAAGCTGCTAACAAGCGCGTCTCGGATCTCCTCCCCGGCTCCTGCCGCGTCCCGCGGCGAGTCCGGCTCGTGGGACCCCGACGACCGACGCAGGATCGAGGAGAACCGCTCGTGGCGACGCACGGACGCCCCCGAAGACGCGTGGGACATCGACAAAGAGCGGGACGCGGTGATGTACAAGCGGGAGTCTTTGGAGCGGCTTCTCTCGCTCACGCCCAAGGAACAAAAGCCGGACCGCGCGGTGACGTGCGCGGCGTGCGGCGCCGAGGTGTGCCGCCGCTCGGACGAGACGCAGAAGGACAAGGCGCACGTGCACAGACAGACGTATGCGGGCGCGTACGTGTCTGTCAGCGTGTACGCGAACGCGGGGGGGATCAAGGAAACGAAGGATGCTGAAAAAGACGAAGAGGCGTCGACGTGGTGGCCCCCGCGGGACGCGACTCGGTGTCGTTGCGCGTCGTGCGATCGGTCGCTGGGCTGGCGCGTCGCGGACAACAAAAACGAGACCGTCGGGGCGTTCTACGCGCTCCTCACGTCCAGGCTCGCGGTGGGGAAACCAAACGCGGAACCTTAGGTATAAGGGTTGTGATGTGTTAAGCCGTCTTTGGTCGTTTGTTGTCGTTTCGTCGTTAGAAGTCGCGAGCGCCGGTAAGGCCGTCGCGAGTCGTCCTCGTCTGGGAGTTATTTTTTCGCGCCCGGGCGCTTCTCGTTGTTACCGCCAAACGTCTGCACAGCGCGAGGCGCGCGCGATGCCTCCCAAGTTCAACAGCCCGAAACAGGCGCTCGAGCAAGGCGTGTGCGGCCAGCACGGCTGGTCCAGTCGGTACTTCCGTGAGGTGGGAGGTGGGAGGTGGTGCGTCGAGGTTCGGTGGGGGGTGGGGGATGAAAAGCGGCGCACGTTCGTCAGCGACGACACATCGGACGAGTCCATCCCGGGGACGAAGAAGGGACACGCCGCGGCGGCCGCGGTGGCGCTCGAGGGACTCGAAACGGTCGTGCGGAGTGTCAACCTGAAACCGTTGCGGACGGTGGAAGACGCGCTCGGACCTCGGTTCGGCAGCACGTGCGAGGTGTTGGACGGCTCGGCACCCGGGTCGTGGGATCGGCTGTGGAGATGCCTGTCGCGATGCCCCCCGCTCGAGCGCGCCGTGGGCATCGACGTGGAAGGAAACATGCAAACGCCGCCGGTGCTGGTGCAGGTGTGCGTGCAGGTCCCGTTCGAGGAAACGACACTGTGCGTCTTGGAGCTCCCGGGCTCGAGCCCGGGCGGGAACCTCAGCGCGGACTTGCGGCGCCTGCTTCTCGACGCGACCGTCGCAAAGGTTTTTTGCGACGGCACCGCCGGCGCGGACAAGCGCTCGCTCAGCGTCGACGTCGACCTCGCGGGGATGGGCGCTCAGTTCGCGTGTCTTGATTTGGAGCACATGGCGAGCGAGCTCGCCGGGGCGACGAGCGTGTTACGAGGGCTCGCCCGCATCTTCAATCTGGCGTGGCCCGACTCGCCGTTTCGCGCCACCAAAGACAACAAGGACAAGTCGAGCGTGCGGTATTTCGTTGACATCCAGGATGGCCGGCGCGCGCCGCCGCGGACTCTCGCGGACGTGCCCGCGTCGATTCGGCGCTACGCCGCCATGGACGCGTGGTTGACGATGTTGGCGTTCGAGGGGCTACGAATGACGAGGGCGCGAGAGAGGATCTCTGCTATCGAATAGAGCACCGTCTGTTGAAAGTACTACCGGCAGTACACTGTCGAAAGCTGTGATATCGAAACTGTTCAATCGATGCTCGCGTTCGTCGTCTTCCAGCAGTCCAAGCGTCCGATATTTTCGCGCTCCCCGTCCGGCGCCGCGCACACCTCGTCGCGCGGGAAAGAGTGCCATGGGCGTCGCGGGTTCGACGCAGCGGCTCCGGCCGATGGTGAACCCCGACGGGAAGGTCGGGTTGAAGGTACGCGTCGCGATCCTCCGCGCCCTGTCCGTCCGCGTCGCGAGGAAACAACCCCGAAGATCGGCGCGTCGATAGCGCACCCCGCGCGCTCGCCCCGAGACGCCTCGCTGACCCCTCGTCCCCGAACGTCCCCGGACCTTTCCTCGCGCAGATCAGCAGGCGTCTGATCGAGAAGCTTGACGGCGAACAGCCGAGCACCAGCGCGTCCGCGACGCCTAGTCCCGAGCGCGAGCGGTCGCGAGCCGAACCGCGACGCGACCCGGACCCGGACGCGGGCGCGCGGACCGGAGGCGTGCCTTTCCATCCCGGCGCGGACGCGAACCTGGCGCGGATTCAGAACCTGCGGACGTTCGCGTCCATGGGGGCGGTCGGGGACGAGCAGGCGGTGGACGAGCACAGGCCGATGTTCCCGGGGCTTGACCACGCGCTGGCCAGGAGCCTGAGGGTGGGCGAGCTCCTGCTGAAGAACGAAGAGGCGGAGCTGGCGCTGACGCGTGAGCGCGCGAGCGAGGTGCAATCGCGGCACCACCTGATTCACGTGAAGGCCGCACCCTGCGTCGCCGAACGCGAGGCGTGCCGCGTGTGCTACGAGACGAACGCGGAGGACACGCTGCGGTGCGGGCACGAGGTGGCGGCGTACGACGCGTGCGCCAGAGCGGCGCGCGACGCGCTGGCGCGGGAAGGGCGTTTGCGCGCGAGCGCCGTGTAGAAAGGTGTGCGTGTTTGAAAGGGAACGAATCGTTCGACCGTCGCGTGCCAAACGAGAAGAGGGCGTTCATCGATCTCAGCGCTCTCGAAACGCGCGGCTCCGAAGGCTCGCGCGTGGACAAACAGACACCCGGGACCGTTCACCTAGATAACCCAGAACGCGCCGCGGCGCGCGTCGGCCGTGTGGAGTCGACATGGGCGATCAAACGGCGTTGGGCAGGGCCCAGGCGAGGGTACGCGACGTCCCCTCGCGCTCGTCTCGGTCTCGACCGCGACCTCGCCCTCGCGCGCCGCCCGCGGTTCGATCCGCGGGCGGCACTTTTGATGACACCTCGTCTCTCAACTGACGCTCGCCACCCTCCGACCCCCGCAGAACCTGCTCCAAGCCCTGTTCTACATCGTCGCCTGGGGATGCGCGAGCTCGGGTTTGATTTTCCTCAACTCGTACCTGCTGAACGAGGACGGGTTCCACTACCCCATGACCCTGTGCTCCATGGGCCTCGCCGCGTCCTGGACCATCTCGTCGCTGCTCGTCACCCTCGGCGTCTCCAAGCTGGACAAGTCGCGAGACATGAGCGCGCGGTGGTATTTCAAGCACGTCGTGCCCATCGGCGGGTTCGCCGCGTTCTCCCTGGCGCTGGGGAACTACACGTATTTGTATTTATCCGTCTCGTTCATCCAGATGCTCAAAGCCGCGGTGCCGTGCGTGACGATGATGGTGTTAGTGGGCGCGAACCTCGAAAAGCCGCATCGAGTGACGGTTCTCGGCGTCGCGATTCTCACCTTCGGCACCGCGCTCGCCGCGTACGGCGAGATCGCGTTCCAGTGGATCGGCGTCGTCATGATGTTCGCATCCGAGTTCTCCGAGGCGTGCCGGATGGCGGTGTTACAGTATTTACTCGGGAACCTCCGGTTCGAACTCATCGAGGGCTTGTACGTCATGGCGCCGGCGAGTTTCGGGTTTTTGGTCCTAGGCATTGTGTGTTTCGAGTGGCGCGCGCTCGTGGAGGAAAACGGGTTGGGGAAGATCGGAAACGCGCCGCACAAGTACGCGTGCGCGGCGTTTTTAGGGTTCTTGGTGAACCTCCTAACGTTGGCGGTGATCAAGTCCACTTCGTCCCTGACGTTTAAAGTCATAGGCCAGGTGAAGAACACGTGCGTCATTCTAGTCAGCGTCGCGCTGTTCGGCAGCGCCATCACCGCAGTGCAGGTGGTCGGGTACTCCATCAGCATGGTCGGCTTCGCCGTGTACCAGCGCGGGAAGCAGCTGCAGACGAAGGACGAGGCGGACGTCGCGGACGCGCGCGCGCGGGAGAAGGGCAAAGGGGTGCTGATGGAGAGCAACAAGGGGGGCGGGAATCTGTAGCCACGCGAAAGCGCGAGATGTTCGCGCGACGAAAAGAATTGCGCCAGACTCGTGGTCGTCGCGGAGCGAAAAAAGCTCTTCGTGGGTCGTTTTACAAAAGAATCGCGCGATGAAAAAGCCGTTCGCGTCGTTAGCGGCTGCGGCCGGCGCCCGCGCGCATCGCCTCATCCTGCATGCGCTCCGCCTCGTAGTCCTTGCGCTCGAACACGTCGCTCCCCTTCTGGATCACGCGGTCGATCAGGCCGTACTCGATGGCCTGCGCGGGCGTGAAGTACCTCCGCCGGTCCAGGTCCACCTTCACCTCCTCCACGGGCTTTCCCGAAAACTCGCTCATGAACCCCATGTACGTGTCCTCGCACACCTGGATCTCGTTCGCGCGGATCTGCACGTTCACGGACGTGTCGAACGTGCGGTTGAGCTTGGGCGGGTGCGTCATGATCTGCGCGTTCGGAAGCGCGTGCCTGCACCCCTTGTCCCCGGCCGCGAGCAGCATCGCGGCGTTCCCGAAGCACTTCCCAACCGCCACCGTGTGGATCTTGGGGCGGATGTAGCGCATCGTGTCGAGGATGGCGTACGCCTCCGAGTCGACGCCCACCGCCTCGCCCTTTTCGTTGATCGACCCGCCGGAGTGAATGTAGATGTACCCGGGGCGGTCGTTCTGCTCATAGTTCAAAAACAAAAGCTCCGCGACGACCAGCTCCGTCACCGCCGGTAAGAGCGGCATGCCGATGTACACGATGCGCGCGTTGAGAAGCAGCGACGGCAAATCGGGGGGAGGACCGGCGCCGCCGGATCCGCCCCCCGCGGACATGGTCATGCCGTATCCGCCCGATCCCGCGCCCGCGATCGAGGTCACCATCGACGCCGGACCGCCGTTCGCCTCGCAGGGCATCTCGTTGCGGTACGACGCCCTGGCGGAGATGGAGAAGGGGTCCACGTCCGGTCGGCGGAACGCCTGGTCGGGGCCGAGGCCCATCATCTCGATCTGTTTCGCGGAGAGGCCCGCGACGCCCCGCGCGCGGTCGAACTCGGGATCGCCGGGAAGCACAACCTTCCTCTTGCGGTCCGGGCTCTGGAACTCCTCGGGGATGAACGCGGAGCCGGCGGCGCGGACCGCCACCGGGCCGCGCGCGCGGCACGCGCCCCCCTTGGCCACCTGCACGCGACGCGCCCCACCGTTGAATCCCGCACGTTTGCCGGAGAGTAGGGTTTTCTTGTCAGCGCCGAAGCGCGCGCAGTGCGCGTTCGCAGCCGTCATCGACGCCATCTTCGAAGGCGTGACCCGCGAGGTGACGACGCCGTGCGTTTGTCCGTGCGTTCGGTGCGCCGCAGACAGTGTCGCGCAGGGAGGGGGGGGCGAAAGCCGAGAGATAAGATGCACGCGGAAACACATTCGCCTTTCCGTCCAGGTGGAAAGATCCGCGGGAATTCTTCAGAAAGCTGCCACCGGTCGGTCCTGACGTGAGACTAAATCCTCATACGCGACGAAGAGGGAAATTCCGTTTTTCCTGTCCTCTGACTGAATGCTCATAAGATGACGTGGTCTTCCGAGACTTCCCGAAGAAACGCCACGATGATGTACTGCCAGACTCGAGCGCACCGCGTGGACGGCCACGATGCTCGCTTCCGCTCGAATGCCCGCGCCCGCGCCGACGCACGTCGCGCTGCGCGTCGCCGGCCGTCGCGTCTCGCGCGCCTGCCCGACGCGCGGGCGCCGGATTCGGGCGGCGAGCTCCGACGAACCGTCCACCGCCGACGACGTAGACGAGGCGGTCGCGACATCCTCGGACGTGCATCTGGCGTGCCCCGTCTGCCTGCGCCCGTTCAAGGGCACAACGCGCACGTGCGTCGGCTGCATGCGCTCGTTCCCGATCGACGGCGGCGTGCTCGACCTGTGCCTGGACGCGGGGGGCGCGTCGGGGGCGTACAAGGAACCGCCCGCGAAGAGCGGCACGCGATTGTTTCAGTCGGAGCTCATCAGCTCCGTGTACGAAAACGGGTGGCGCCAGAGTTTCGCGTGGGCCGGGTTTCCCGGCGAGGAGGCGGAGACCGCGATCGCCATGGAGTACATGATCAACGCGGGGGCTGGCGGTGGGGTCATTTTAGACGTTTCCTGCGGTTCCGGGCTCTTCTCGAGGCGCTTCGCCGCCTCCGGGAAGTTTAATAAGGTAATCGCGTCCGACTTCTCAAACGCCATGATGAAGCAGACCAAGGCGTACTGCGAGCAAGACCCGACGCTGCGCGCGAAAGCGGAAGGTGTCGAACCCTCGTTACTGTTCGTGCGCGCGGACGTCGGGCGTCTTCCCTTCGCATCAAGCTCGCTCGACGCCGTGCACGCCGGCGCGGCGATGCACTGCTGGCCCTCGCCCTCCGCGGCGGTCGCCGAGATCTCTCGCGTGTTGAAACCCGGAGGCGTGTTCCTCGCGTCGACGTTTCTGGATCCGACGGCGATGCTCGGGGACGTGGCGGGCGGCGACGCGGCGGTGGCGCCGCTCAGCGCTCTGTTCAAGGACTCGGGCGTGGGCACGGGCGGCGCGTTCAACCAGTTCTTCTCCGAGCCCGAGCTTAAGGACCTCACCACGAAGATGTGCGGGTTTGAAAACTTTGAGCGAAAGCGCGAACGGCAGTTCATCTTCTTCTCGGCCACCAAGCCGAGACGATGATCGACGACGGAGCGCGACTCCGTCTCGCGACGGACGACGGGAGGACGCCGTACCGGTACGTACTCGTGTCGTGTTGGTTTAATACGTATTAACACGACGTCGCAGAAAAAACGCAGTTCGTCTCGATCGCCTCTTCTCTCGCCGCGGAGCGCTCTCGATCACCGCTTCTTCTTTCCGCCGTCCGCCTTTTTCTTCGCGTAACTCTTGACGTAGAACTGGCCGAAGAGCACGAGCATGTTGGTCATGACGAACATCTGCGAGTAGGGAAGGATCTTGGGGCAGTGCCCGTCGACGATCACGTAGCAGGCGTGCGCGAAGACGATCACGAACTGCGCCATCTGCGCCTGCGTGATGTACTTCTTCCACGGGCACGGGATCTTCAGCGCGGCCATCAGGTAGTACGAGTACATGATGACGTGGATGCCCGCGTTCATGCACGCGCCGAAATACGCGTCGATGCAGTCGTTGTTCTTGATCACGAAGCACACCATCCACCACGCCCAGATGAGCAGGCAGTGGTGGTAGACGTGCAGAAACGATAGCTGCGCGTTCTTCTTGCGCAGCACCATGAACACCGTGTCCAGGAGCTCGAGGTACTTGTTGTTGTAGTGCAGCCAGATGGCGTTGCAGATCCAGAACGACTCGGGGTTGCTCCACGAGAGCCGCCCTCCCCACGCCTTGACGCCGACGCGGTTCAGCTCGGCGATGAAGATGGCAACGGTGACCACGTTGAACACGGTCTGGTACCCGTTATACACCAGCATGAAGCCCTTCGGGTCGAACGCCTCGCGCTTGGCCATCAGCTTGGGGCCGAACGCGCACATCGACAGGTACAGCACCGTCGCGGTCACGGGGAGGGCCAGGGAGAGCTCGCCGATCCACGCGGGGACGTCAACGGGGCCGGCGGGCATGTACCCAGCGCCGGGCACGGCGTACCAGTACATCACGCTGGCGTACACGCCGAACGCGACGAGGGCGGTGGCAGGGAACGCCATCGGAATCGGAGGTCGGACGCGCGGCGACGTCACGAGTGGCGCGCGCGACCCGAAGGCCATCGATACGTAGATAAAGCACGCCTGCGCCGCGGCGGTGCGATTCGTCGCGAACCGCAAGTTTTGGACAACCGCGTTTTGCCACTTGTCACAAGTCGCGCGCGTCCGGAGTGTCACACCATGGCGGCGCTCGCGCACGGAACCCCGTGCGGTGCGCGTGGCGCGCACTGCGCGCCTCGCCGCCTCTCGGCGAAGCGTGCCGCTGCCGCGCGTGCCAACGTGCCGCGCGCACCCGCTCGTTGGGTCGCGGTGAAAGCCACGGAGGACGGGCCATCGCCCCCCGCGGCGGGCTCCTCCCGCCGTCTGTTCTCCGTGGGCCTCTTCGCTCCCCTCGGCGCGGCGTACGACGCGGTCGGGCGGTGGCTGGTGGCGCACCCCGCGCCGCAGTGGGTCGTGAACTCGCCCGCGAAGACCAAGTTCACCTCGTTCCTGGCCTCCGTCCTCGACCCCGAGTTCGACCTCGACGCCTCAAAGGCTGCCGTCGAGAAGCTCATCGCGAGCGACGACGTGGTGGTCTTCAGCGCGACGTACTGCCCTTTCAGCGCGGCGGCGAAGAAAGCGCTGACCGCGGAGGGCGTGCCTTTCACCGCGGTCGAGTGGAACGAGACGAAAGGCGGCGCCGGGTTCGCGCCCGCGCTCGCCGAAATCACCGGGCGCTCGTCCATCCCGCACGTCTTTGTGTGCGGGAAATCCGTCGGCGGGTGCAACGACGGGAACCCGGGGATCCGGCCGCTCATCGCGTCCGGCGGGCTGGACGAGGCGCTCGCGGGGTGCTCGCAGAAGACACGCGACGCGAGGGCGGCGCTCCTGGAGGCGCGGGGGGATAACAGCGCCGCCTAGCGAAGGCGAGCGAAAGAAGGATACGAAGCGAGCGCGAGGAATATTTTTTATCGTCATTTAATCGTCGCGAAGCGTCTCGTCGCCTTTTGTTCATTTTTATCACGCGTGCCCCTCCGCGCTTCTGTGCACGTGTATGAGGTCGTGCCTGGTGATGACCCCCTCCAGGCGTCTGCCGTTGTCGTCGGTGACGCAGAGGTGCCGCACGCCGAGCCGCGCGAAGAGCGCGTGGACGCGTCCCACCTTTGTGGCGGCGTCCGCGGTCCACGGCGCCTTGTCGACGGCGTGCGTCAAGTCCACCATCCGGCGCAGCTGCGACTCCGGGACTCGCACCGTCCCGTTTTGGATCTCGCGCACTAAGTTCTCCTTGAGCTCGTCGAAATGGTTCGCGTCCCCCGCGCGCATGAACGAAGGCGTCGCGTCCGCGGCGGCGGCGGCGGCGCCGACGCGCGCCGACAACGGACGTTCGTGGCCTCTTCGCGAATCACTCGTCGCTCGGGGACCGGAGCCCATCGCGCGCGTCAGGAATCCGACCAAGTCGCCGCGTCGGTTTGCGACGCGAAAGTCGTTTCTCTCTTCGTCGTCGCGCGCGCGTTCGCGACGCGAAGTCGTTTGACGCGACGTTTTCAAGTCTTCTCGATCCTTCGACGAACGCCGCGAGAGATTCCCCAGCCCCTCGACGCTCCACTCGTCGATCAAGGGCGCCGCGGAGAAGCGCGCCACGGACGACGCGGAGGACCGTTTCCCAAACGGACCGTCCGCGCGTCCGTCGCGAATCTCGACGAGCGCTTCGCTCATTCGCGAATGTTCGGCGTTCTTTTCGCGAACCTCGACGACTTCGTCGGAAGACACCTTCGCCTTCTTGTCGTCGCCGGAAGACGCTTCTTCCGCCTCCGCCTCTTCCAGGACCATCCGCAGCACGCGCTGTAACATGGCGCGCGTGACCAGCCCGACGACGCGTTCGTTGCGCTCGACGTCCTCCAAAACCGGAAACGCGTTGTGCTCGGTGAGAAGCAGCGCGTTGAGAAGCACTCTCAGTCGCTCTTGTTGCCTGAACGCGATCACCGGCCCGCGTCTGGTGTCTGCTTCTTTCAGCGCGTCCCCGATCTTCATGGCGACCGTGCTCGGGTGCGGGTCGTGCTCGAGGAAAGGCACGCCTTTGGCGACGATGAGCCTTTCGTCCAGGCTGGCGCCCACGAGCGCGCCGGCGGTGGCGCGCGACACGACGCAGGCGAGGATGATGGGCGCCAGCACGTCCAAACTGGCCGTCGCTTCGATGATGATCACCGTCACCGCGGCGGTCATGCGCGTGAACCCGGAGAGCATCGCGGCGCTTCCTATGAGCGCGTACGTGCCTTTCGGCGCGGCGTTCGGATTGACCAGCTCGGCGACGCTCCCGAACAGACGCCCGAGCGCCGCGCCCATGAGCATGTTGGGGATGAACACGCCCGCCGGAAACGCGCCGCCGAAAGTGAGGGACGCGGCGAGGAAAAAATACACCAGAAACGCAAACACGACGGTTGGCGAAAACAGCTCCTCGCTGTACATGTCGTCCCGCGCGAACAGGTGTTTCACGACGCCCTCCTCGTTCTGCAGCATCAGCGTCGCCATCTCGTTGAAGTCGCCGTCCGCGCACGTGTACTGCACGAACGTGCGCGGGACGTACACCGCCGACGAGAGAAGACCGCGGCGGAAAAGACGGCTCGCAAAAGACGTCTCGACGTCGTCGTCGTCGGGAAAAACGCCAACGTCGTCGGGAAAAAAACCCATGAGACGTCGCCCGTTGTACGCGCTGCCGTATTCCTGTCTGATCTCGGGAGCGGGGCGACACGAGAACAGCGCGGGAAGTGCCACCTGCGCGGTGGCGACGAGCGCGGCGCCGAGCACGGCGTCGAACCACGCGCCCGCGCGACTGAAGTACCACGCGCGGACGCGCTTTGTGAAACGTCGCGCGCGTCGCGCGATTCTCGTGATCCACGCGCGATTCGTCACTCGTTGTGAATCATCGTCTTCCTCCTTTCCTTCACGCGTCGCGCGTACGTTCCCTCCGCTCGTGTTCCTTCGCATCGCGCCGGACGCGTCTGCGGCGAGCGTGAAGAGCGCGGAGAAGGCGCCGGCGAGGACGGCGAGCAGGACGACGAGCGGCAGGTCGGAGGGTGACCAGCCGGTTGAGGAGTCGGGGTCGGAGATGACCAGCGAGGAGTAATCGACTCTCCCTTCGTTGGCGGCGTACAGGATCTGCGCGACGCCAACCGCCGTGCCCGCGGCGAGCATCGCGCGCCACACGTAGTCCGGCGGTAAACTCGACGCGACCTCCTCCATGACGTACAGCAAGCCGCCGATGGGCGCGTTGAACGCGGCGGCGACCCCCGCCGCGCTCCCCAACTGTAAAATCTGCCTGCGCTCCTCGGGAGAGGGCTGCCATCCCAGTCGCGCGCGCCAGGGCACCAAGTTGAGCGCGGCGGACGCCGCGCACGCGCCTATGTGCACGGATGGCCCCTCCCTACCGAAGGGCATGGTCGCCGTGATCACGAGGCATATCCCGACGGAGCGGCCGACGAACGTGCGCCAGTGGAACAGACCGCGCTGCCGATTGCCGTTCAGGTACCCCTTGAGCTCGGGGATGCCGCTCCCGCGCGCCATGGGCGCGACGCGCAACACGTACGCCGCCGTGGCGCCGACACACAGCGACGCGCACCCGGCGTAGAACGCCCACGCCGCGACCAGGCCACCGGACGTGCTTCCGTCTTTTCCGGCTCGCGCGGCTTTCGATAACAAGTCGCGCGTGGCGTCAAACTTAGCGGCGGTGAGCTGCGCGGTTGCGGTGGTCATGGCCCAGAGCGCGATTCCGGCGAGTACGCCGGCGAGCGCGGACGCGAGCAGTTTCCCCGAGTCCGCGACGCGCCTGCGGAACCGCGTGAGCTCCTCGCGGCGTCGTCTGGCTCTCTGCTCCTTCACAAAAGCGCCCGTCGCGTCGTCCTCCCTGGACTCGTCCACGCCGGCGCCGGCGACGCCGCACGGCGAGAGCGCGAAGGAAGCGCGGCGGCTGGCGCCCTCGGCGGCGAAGACGTAGTAGGACGACGTGCGCCGCAGCCGGATGGGGGGCTTACCGTCGTCGTCCGAGGTCTGAGGCGTGCTGCTCGAAGAGCCGGCGCTCGCGGGGAAAAACGCGCGCGTCGCCGAGCGCAGGAGTCGGCGGGAAAACGTCACGTCCGAGTTGAAGCCGAGACCTCCGCGCGCGGACGGGTCGTCGGGTCGCGTCGTGTGTTTTTGTTTTTTTCGCGAACCGAAGGACTCCGGAGACGTCGTCGCTTTTTCGTCGGACGGCGGCGTCGGAACCGCGTCTTCCCGCGTGTTCTCGTCGCGCGCCTCGCGACGGCCTTTTTCGACGTCTCCGGAGTGAAGATCGTCCGCCGCACGATCGGTGTTTCGTGAGGTGCGGCGTGGACGCTCGATCGAGACGTCGTCCGCGCCGGCGGCTTCGACGCGAGTTTCGGCGACGGAAACCGACGGCGTTCGTCCCGATCGGGTCGACGAGACGCTGCGCAAGATCTTCGCCATGGTGGCGTCCGCGACCGGGTCCCAGTCGGGACTCGCGGCGTCCTCGCGCTCGCCGAAAGCGTCGAGCCGCCTCGGGTCGAGGTTTTCCTCGAAGGTGTCGAAAGCCGTTCCGTGAACTCGACCGCCCTCGTCGCGCGTCGAAGAGCCGTCCGACGGGTCGTCCGCGTCCGCCCCGCGCGACGCCCGATGCGGCGACTCGGGGAGACGAGCGGGTCGCGCGTCGGACGCGGGATCCGCCGCGCGCGTCGCGGGCGATTCGGGACGCTCGGGGGCGGACCGGACGTCGACGACGACCTCGCGGGGGTGCGTCGACATGTTCCGGCGCGCGCGGCGCGCGCGGGCGTGTGTGTGGGGGGGTGGTCTCCGCGGCAGGCTCCCAGAAAAGGCACTTGACGAGAAAAAGAAACGCTTCGTCTCTGCGTCTTTCCGAGAAGTCGTCTCGCGGAGAAAGATCGCCAAATCTGACTTGGCACGCTTTGTGACGACGTCAGAGCTGCTTCCTTTATCCACGGACGTCCGGAGCGCGGCACACCGCCGCGCGCGCTCACCCCCGTGAAGAGCCCGACGACGATGCACGGCGCCACGCTCGTTTCCGCGCCCGCGACCGTGTCGGTCGCGCGCCTCGGCGCTCGCCGCGTCGGCCGCGCGCCCCGCCTCGCGCGCGCCGCGGCGCGTTCCTCGCGATCCTCCCGCCGCGTCGGCGTGGTGCGCGCGTCGATCCAGGAGCCCGAGACGGACGCGACGGAGACGGCGCCCGCGTCGCTCCCTGACCTGTGGAGCGAGGATGACCTGGACTCCATCCAGTTCGCGGCGGACCCCGACGCGGCGGCGATCGGGAACAAAGCCGGCGCCGGCGCCACGATGGCTGCGCCCGACTGGCTGACGCAGCTCAACCGCTTGTGGGGTGGCAACAGCGAGATTCCCGTCGCGGACGCCAAGATGGAGGACATCACCGGCTTGCTCGGCGGCGGATTGTTCCAGCCGCTGTTCAAGTGGATGTCAGAGAGCGGTCCGGTGTACCTCCTCCCCACCGGCCCCGTCACGTCCTACGTCGTCGTGAGCGACCCGGACTGCATTAAACAGGTGTTGTTCAACTACGGCAGCAAGTACATCAAAGGCACCATCGCGGAAGCCGGCGCGTTTCTGTTTGGCTTAGGAGTCGCGCTTCAAGAAAACGAAGCTTGGAAGATTCGCCGCAAAGCCGTCGCGCCGAGTTTACACCGGAAATACGTCGAGGCGATGGTCGACCGGTGCTTCGGGCCGTGCGCGGAGCGGATGGTGGACATAGTGCTGGAACAGGCTTCGAGCTCCCCGAACGGCGTGAAATCAAAACTGAACATGGAGTCCAAGTTCAGCCAAGCCGCGCTGGACATCATCGGCATCTCCGTGTTCAACTACGATTTCAAAGCGTTAACCTCCGCCGCGCCGGTGATCCAGGCGACGTACACCGCGTTGAAGGAGGTGGAGACGCGTTCGATGGACCTGCTTCCCACCTGGCGCCTTCCTGAGCCCTTCCTGTACGCGGTGTCGCCTCGGCAAAGAGCCGCCATGGACGCCGTCGCGGTCATCCAGGAGGTGACCACGAAGCTCGTCGAGGACGCCAAGGCGATGGTGGAGGAGGAGGAAGCCGCGGGGGGCGCCGAGGCGTGGGCGCGCGATTACCTCAACGACGCCAACCCCAGCGTGTTGCGCTACCTCATCGCCGCGCGCGAGGAGGTGTCTTCCACGCAGCTGCGCGACGACCTGCTGTCGCTGCTCGTCGCCGGCCACGAGACCACCGCCTCCGTGCTCACCTGGGGCACCTTCGAGCTGCTCAAGCCCGAGAACGCCGAGCAGCTCAGGCTGCTGCGCGCCGAGCTGGATGAGGTGCTCGGGGACAAGCCTTTCCCGGACTTCGACGACATGACGAAGTTGCCGTACCTGGAGCGCTGTTTCCACGAGAGCATGCGTCTGTACCCGCAGCCGCCGGTGTACACGCGGCGCGCGGTGGTGGAGGACGTGCTCCCCAAGAACCTGGGCGTGATCCCCGCGGGGCAGGACCTGCTCGTGTCCATCTACAACCTGCACCGCGCGCCCGCCAACTGGGGCCCCAACTCGCAGAGCTTCGAGCCGATGCGGTTCGGACCTCTGCGGGACGGGCAGCCGAACGAGCTGAACACCGGGTACCGGTACACGCCCTTCTCCGCGGGTCCCCGGCGGTGCCCCGGGGACAAGTTCGCCGTGTTGGAGGGCATGGCCATCTGGGCTGTGCTGTTCCGCAGAGTGGACATGGAGCTCGTGGCGGGGCACGACGTCGTCATGACGAGCGGCGCCACGATCCACACAAGAGACGGCATGCTGGTGAACGCGAAGAAGCGCGAGATGGTGAAATCCGTGGACGAGAAGGACAAGGTGGACTGGGCCAACCTCCGGCCCGCGAAGGACATCGGCGAGGGGTGGTTCGAGAAGGGCATCGAGACCAAGGGGGGGGGGAGCAAGTGCCCGATGCCGTTCGTGGAGTAGACGCGCGAAAGTAAGTGCGAATCACATGTGGTTATTATTTCGACGCCGCCTCGACAGCGCGTCGTGTCAATTTACGTCATCTCCTTGTCTCGATCTGGGCGTCAGAAGGACGGGCGCGTGACGCTTCCTTCCCGCTGGGCGGGGGGATGGCGCCTCGTAAGCGCGCGCGCGCGCCTTCCGCGGCGGACGCGCCGAAGGCTCGGCGCGTCAAGGCTGAGCCCGCGGAGGTTTCCGCCCCCGCGGGTCCCGACGAGATTCGCGCGGCGCGGTTCCCGCCGACCATCGTCTTCGAAGATCCCTTCGCGAACGGCGCGGGCGTGTACGTCAAGCCCCCGAGCGACTGGAACGACTCCGGGGACCGAGCGGCTGCGCGCGTCTCGAGAGAAGTGCGTCTGCTGGGAACGGCCACCGTCACCGTGCGTCTCGCGGGCGCCGGCGACGGAGCGCGCGACGAGGAAGCCAGACGAACGTCGACGAGCGCGAAGAAGAGTCGGAACCGGGTCCGGAAAAAAACAAACGCGGACGACGACGACGACGACGATCGCGAACGCGACGACACCACTCCGCTCGGTCGTTTCCTCGCCTCTTTGGCGTGTCCGGTGCGCGGATCATCCCGAAGAGTGGCGTACGACCACAGGCACGGCGACGGTTTGGAGACCTGGAACGCCGAAGGCGAGCCCGGGAACGAAGGAGACTTGATTCCGGTGAACCGGCTCTACGAAGCGCTCGACGCCGGCGCCGTCGTCTTCGACGAGCCGCACGCGCCGCGGCTGATCGCGTCGCTCGCCGCCGCGCAGCACCCGCACACGTCCCCGTGGCGCGTCCCGCTCATACGGGCGGTGTGCCCCTTGGTGCCCCTCGATGAGGATCTCGACGCGAAGCGAGATGTGACGAAAAACGAACGCGACGCCTCTTCGCGCGACGACGGCCACTCGACACGTCTCTCCACACATACACGCGCGTTGACGTTCGCGGTGTACGCGAACCGCTTGATGTTCGAGCTCATCGCGTGCGATGAGATCAAGTTCATCATGTCCCATCTCACGCCTTCCGCGCCCGTCACGCACGCCGTCACTCCGCCGCCGCCGCAGACGAACGCGTTCGAGACGGACGTCGACGCCGCCGGCGCGGCGGACGATTTCACGCTCCCCGGTTTACTCGCGGCGGCGGTGACCAAGGGCGGCGCGGCGGACACTCCGCCGCCGGGGCTGAGCGTTCAGATGCTGGACTTCCAGCTGCAGACGCTGCGCTGGATGCGCGACCAGGAGCGCGCGCCGCGCGGGCTCAACGGGACGTTCTGGGAGGAGCGCAGGTGGGCGGACGCCGTGAGCGGAAAGCGCGACGACGACGGGGAAGAGCCCACCGCGTCGGACTCATCCGCGAGCGACGAAAACGAAAACGAAAACGAAAACAAAAGCGAGGGTCGGTTCTGGTACTTCCCCCTCGCCGGCGAGCTGCGCCTCGCCGAGCCCCCCCTGCGGCGCGGCGGGATGCTGTGCGAGGAGATGGGCCTGGGGAAAACCGTGGAGGTGCTCGGGCTGGTGTGCGCGGACGCGCCGGCGGCGAAGGCGGCGGCGGCGAAGGCGGCGGCGGAAGCCGCCGCGACGGCGACGACCGACTCGCGCTCGGCGGCGAGTCTGAAAAAATCGAAAAAGACAACCGTTCCGTCGCGCGCGACGCTCATAGTCGTTCCGCCTCCTCTGCTGCGGCAGTGGGAGGCGGAGTGTAAGAAGTGCGTCGCGGAGGGTGCTCTGGTGCTGCGCGTGTACCAGGGCAACCGGGGCCGAAAGCGTAAAAACGGCGAGGACGGAGCGAAGCTCACCGCGAAAGAGGCGGAGGACCGTTTCGTGGCTCGGCTCGCCGACGCCGACGTCGTGTTGTGCACGTACCCGCAGCTGCACCGCGAGTCCGTTCGCGTCGGTCGGAAACTTCCTAACGGAACCGCGAACGTCGGCGGTGTCGAGTCCCGCGTTTTATCCCGCATCGCTTGGCGACGCGTGGTGCTGGACGAGTGCCAGATGGTGCGGAGCAGCACCACGCAGCTCGCGGCGGCGTGCCGCGACCTCGAGAGCGATTTCCGGTGGATGGTCTCCGGGACGCCGCTGCACGGCGGCGTCGATGACTTAAACGGCGAGCTCGACTTTCTCGGCGTGTGGCCTTTCTGCTTGTCCGACCAGACGGACGGGTTCTGGGCGCACAGGATCGGGACCCCGTTCGCGAACCGCGACGAGGAGTGCCTGCCTCTGCTCCGAGCGCTGCTAAGAGGCGTGGTCGTCAGGCACACCAAGGCGCAACGCCGAGTCGTCGACGGGTCGCCGTTACTGGCGCTGCCTTCCGCGGCGCGCGAGATTAGAGCGGTGTCGCACGGCGCTTTGCCACACGAAGCGCCTTCCGAACGATTCGTGTGCTCGTTCCTGGAACACCACGCCTCCGTCGCGGCACACAGCGCGTTGCGCGTGCTGCTCAACGAACACGAACAAGAGCGGACGGAACACGCTTCGGAAAATCCAACGAGGCACCAAAGGCACCAGAGCGCCCGAAGCCGCTCGGCGCGACAACTCGCCACAAAGATGCTTAGACTGGTGCGCGGCGCGACCACCTCGGCGACGCTCGTGCGCGCGCGTCTGCGGGAAGTCGAGGAGGCGATGCGTTTCGCGAGCACGACACACGCACGCCGAGACGGTGCATACAGTATTAGTGGTGGTGCGTTTAGGAACGCGGACGGGCGGCTTGACGCGTCCGCCGTCGAGGCTGCCGCCTCCGAGGACGTCAGACGCGTGCGCGCGTTGCCCGCCGGGCTGGCGCTTCTCGAGCTCATGGCGCCGCGCGCGGCGAACGCGACCGGCCCGACGACGGCGACGACGAATCCCTCCGCGGGCGGCCGCGCGGCTTCGGCGTTCGCGCTGCGGCACGCCAACATGCACTCGTTCGAGGCTGACCGGCAGGCGTGGCGCGGCACCAGCCGCGAGTACGCGGACGCGGGCGGCGCGGACCTCGCGCACAAACTCGCCGACGTCGCCGACGGCGTCTTGAAGATGCTACGAAACGCCGCCGAGCGCCACCGCCGCGGCGACGCCGACGCCGCCGCGCGCGCCGACCGGGTCCCCGGCGTCGCGGCTCTGCTCACCGAGACGGCGACCAGGCGCGAGGCCGCGCGCGCCAGGCTGCACAGGCTGCAGCACGCGTTCCCGGGGAGACTCACGAAGCTGTGCGCGTGCGCGGGATGGACCTGCGGGTGCAAAGCGTCTCCGGCGGACGCCGCCGCCGCTCCCGCGCCTTCGTGCTGCGCGAGCGCGGCGGCGTTCGCCGAGCTCTCGCGCGCCGACAACCGCGCCGCGCGCGCGCGCGAGGCGACGGAGGTGGCCTCGGCGGCGGACGCCGCCGCGCGCGACGCCGTGGCCGCCGCGCGCGCGCCCCTCCCGAAACTCAGGTGGCTCCTCGCCGTGGAGCTCGTCACCTCCGGGGCGGCGTTTGAGCGCTTTCGCGCCGCCGCGCAAAAGCGCTCCTCGGCGGAGGCGGAGGCGTCTCGCGATCGAAACGCCACAGGGCGTGGCGGGCGTGACGCGGACGAGGAAACCGACGATCCGCGAAAGCGCATGAGTTTCCGTTTCCTGCGTCGCGCGTTCCTCGCCGCGCGGCTCGACGGGCTGGTGGCCTCGGCGGACGCGGCGGTGGAAGCCGCGCGCGCGGTCGCGCAGGACCGCGACCCGGCGGACCCAAACGGCAAGCCCCGCCGCGCCATCAACCGCGCGCCCGAGGACGTGCAGGAGGCGTACCGCGTCGCCGTCGCCGCGGCGCGCGACGCGCGCGTGAGACGTCGCGACGAAACACCGGAAGGCGTTCGGTTTTCTTTGGAAGAAACAGGGGGTCTGCTCGAGCGGGTGGTTCCGAGACTCGCTCAAGGAAAGGAAAAGAACGTCGCGCGTCTCTCCGCGCACATAACGCTCGACGCTCTGTACGAAGCCGTCGACCGCGCGCGCGCGCGCGCAAATCTGTTGGCTGAGGAGATCGGCGCGCTCGCGCCGTACATGCGCGCGCTCGCGTCCGCGGCGTCGTCGACGGATTTTGTCGGCGCGCTGCCCGACGTCGGAACCGTCAAGCAAGGCGGCTTCGCGCTCATCGACGAAATCTCAAAAGGAAAAACCGTTCCGCAGTGCTGCATCTGTTGCGCGCCGGCGCGTTTGCCCACCATCACGCGGTGCATGCATTTGGCGTGCGCGCGGTGCGTGGTGACGTGGTTCCACGCCGCGCCCATGCACGGCGCGGCGGCGGCGGCGGGAGGCGCGCCCTGCCCGCTGTGCCGCAAGCCCTTCCAGATCGAGGAGCTTATAAGACTGCTGCCCAACGAGGAGGCGTTTCACGACAAAGACGCGCCGGAGGGCGATCCGACGCCGCCGGCGGGCGAAGTCGCGAAACGCGTCGACGTCAAGGGGAAAGGCGCGAAAAAACGACGCCGCGAGACGCCCGACGACGATCCGAACGACGATCACGACAAAAGCGAAAAGACGCGAATGCCAAAGACGCGAAACACGGAAGAAGAAACGCCTCGGTTCAGCTCGGCGCCGACCCCCGCGTCGTTCGCGCGGCTGCCTTTGCCTTCAGGCGAGGACCCAAACGACCACCGCGACGGGCGGTACCCCGCGCTGTCCATGGACGGCGGCCGTTTCCTCGCGCACGTGCACCGCGCGTGCATGCGGCGTAGCCCGAAGATCGCCGCGCTCGTGGCGGACCTGCGTTCGCACTTCGCAACGCCGGGCGCCTCGGGCAAAGCCGTCGTCTTCTCGCAGCTAAGAGACGCCCTGTCCAAAGTCTCCGAGGCGCTCACCTGGGAGGGCGTCGGGAACGCGCTGGTGGACGGAAACGCTACTAGCTCTTCGAGTGCCGGAAGGTCGGCTTCCCGACACCGAAACGCGGCGACCGCGAGTGACGACAACGACGGGAACGTTGTTCCCGTTCGTCCCGAGGACGCGGCGGCGAGCGCGGTGCGGCGCTTTCGCGACGACCCCGCGTGCCGCGTTCTGCTGCTGCACGCGGGCACCGCCGCCGCGGGCTTGACGCTGACGCACGCGGACTTGGTGATTCTGCTCGAGCCGTTCCTGAGCCCGGGGGACGAGGCGCAAGCCGCGAACCGCGTGCACCGCATCGGGCAGACGCGCGCGGTGCGGTGCGTGACGTACTTCGTGCGAGGCACGGTCGAGGAGCGTTTGCTGGCGTTCAGGGAGAGACAAGCGGAGTTCGGGGGCGAAGCGCGCCTAAACGCGCGAGAATCGATCGGAGGCGCCGACCCCTTAGACGACGCGGATGGATCCTCCGCGGCGGCGCTCGGGGTGATTCACGACGCGACCGACGCGTTCGCCGCGAACATGTCGCGCGCGCAGTTTGACCGCATGCGGTTCATCTTCGGTCTGTCCGACCGCGGCGAAGCGAGCGGCGGCGCGGGCGAGACGGACGACTTTTTTGAGCGCGAAGAGGAAGAGACTTCGTGACCGAGTCGTCGTTCGCGAAGACAGCAAGCTCCGCCGCTTCGCGACGGCTCTCTGGGAGGTGGCGGAGCGCGTGAGCATAGGCGCGCTCGTCGTTCTGACGTCTTAATGGTCGAGAAGAACGTTCGTTTCCGTTAAAAAAAGCTTTCGCTCTCGGTCCACCATCGCGGTCGCTCCCGGTCACTCGCCGTCGCGCCTTCACGCGCCATGTTTGACAGCTACGACAATAGTCTGTGTGGCGGCGTGCCCGCGGTGTGGCCGCGGGCCCCGCGATGGCCCACAGACAGCGCGTTACTCGGGAAGATCAGGCTCTCCCTCGCTCCCGAGAACCAGATGACAGCCTCGGAGTACTTGATGGAACCCGTGAAGAAACAGCGGCTGATGGACCTGGCGTGGGCGCACTTCAACCGCCTGATCGACAAGTACCACGCCGAGGGCGCGCGTCACACGCTCGAGGAATGGGCAGAGCTGGTGTGTGTGCCGACGGGATGGGGCACTGATCAGATGATGGACTGGTTGGGTTCGCGTGAAAACTTCGAGGAGGAGCAGACCAAACTGTACGACGCCGAACCCTTTTGTGCTCTTTACGGGAAGAACTTCCTGGAGTTAGCGCCGAACGCCCACAGCATCAGCCGACGATCGGTACAGAGAAAGTGCGACAAGTGCAGGACGCCGACTTTGGGGGAGTGCGCTCTGTGCGGCGAGGCGTTTTGTTCGCGAGCGTGCATGTTGGCCATGAAAGGCCACCGACGCGAGTGCGAGATGGTGTACGAGAACGGGAACAACTGCGGCGCGATTGTGACGTTGGTGGAGATGATGGACGTCTTGACTCCCGAGGAGTTCGAAGCCGCGACCGGGGGGCATTTCACCCCGCAACAGGCGGGAGGGGGGTTTCTGGGCGTGGACAGGCGAAAGGAGAAAGAGGCTGGGACGAACGCCGGGGACTGGGCGCGAGTGTGCGCGGCGAGGGGATGTGTCGCGACGGAGTGCGCCAAGAAGTGCACGACGTGCCGCGCCGTGTATTACTGCGGCAAGGAGTGCCAGAAGAAGGACTGGAAGACGCACAAGAAGGTGTGCGCGTCCATGGCCATGGGAACCATGGGAAAACACGCGACGGAATCCTCCAAGTCGAGCGTGGAGTAGACGAAATGTACCGATCGTACGCGTGATATTAAGAACATCACGCGAGCTGATGCGTCGTCGTCGCCTCCCGCAGCACCTTCCGCACCTTGGCGTCGTCCGCGTCCACGAGCCCGTCGATCGCGTCGCTTTTTTCACCAGAGGCATCCCCCAGCAGAGCCCTGAACGAGTCCGTCACGCCCTCGCTCAGGCCGACGAGGTCGTAGCCCCCTTCCAGGAGGAACACGATCTTTCCGCCGCATAAATCGTCGGCGAGAGCCTTGAGTCGTTTACTCAGTCGGTGGTACGTCCCGGTGCGGTAGTGCAGGCCCGCCAGGGGGTCGCGCCAGTGCGCGTCGTACCCCGCGGAGACCAACACGATATCCGGCTGGAATCGAGCCGCCGCGGGCGCGACCACCTCGTCGAACACCGCGAGCGCGGCGGCGTCTCCCGACCCGGGAGGTAAAGGGACGTTGATGGTAGCGCCGACGCCGTCGCCGTCGCCGACGTCCGTCGCTTTGCCCGTCCCGGGGAACGACCCGTCCTCGTGCGCGCTGATGAACAACACGGAGGGGTCGTCGCGGAAGATGTCGTTCGTGCCGTTGCCGTGGTGCACGTCGAAGTCGAAAATCATCACTTTTCCAAGGCCGTGTTTCGTCTGCGCGTGGCGCGCCGCCGCGGCGGCGGTGCCGAACAGGCAAAAGCCCATCGCGCCGCGAGGAAGAGCGTGGTGGCCGGGAGGACGGCATAACCCGAAGCCGGCGGGGGCGAGTTTAGCGGCGCCCGAAAGCGCCTCGCGGGCCCGCGCGGCGACCACCACGGCGTCCACCAGCGCCAGCGCCGCGCCCACTCCGTTGAGCGCCTCTTTGTACGACGCCGTCGTCAAGTACGTCGGCGAGGCGTCGATGTCCAGCGGCGCGCGCGTTTTGGCGAGCATGTCAAGTCCCCTGACGTAGTTCTTGGTGTGCACCGACATCACCGCCTCCGCGGAGGCTGGTTTGAAGCCGTTTAGGAGCGCGAGCTCGCCGGGTCTTGCCTCGGGGGTGAGGTTGGCGTCCAGAAGCGCGTCCAGGATGGCGGGGACGCGCGCGTTGCTCTCGGGGTGGCCGTCGCGCGCGTGGTCCAGCGCTGGAGCCGTGGCGTAGATGAGCCGCGACGTCTCGAGCGTCGTTGGATCTAAAGTCCACGTCGAAGACGAAGACTCTTCATCGTCCGAGGCAGCACGCGTCACCGGGGTGGCACGACCCGCGCGTCGACCGGCGCGCCGGTTGTGTCCGCGCGAAACGAGCGACGCGGTCGAGAGCGAGGCTGTGCGCGGCAGCGAAGCCATCGCGCGCGCGTTTGTGACGTCGACCTGAACCGAAATATCGACACGACGTTTTGACGACGACGTGTCGAAAACGCGTCTCTCACTGTGCGTCGCGCCGGCATGAGCGTCGAGACGAGGCGGAGCGTCAAGAGCCACGCGTCGGACGCGTGGAAACGCCGGCTCCGCGCGGATGTGTTGGAGCGCGTTCGCGCGCACCGCGCGGCTCTTCTCACGCGCGCGCGAGGGGACGGGTCCTCTCCCGGCGACGGGCTTCGCACGCTTTTGAACGACGGTCTGCGCGAGATCCTTCACGATGCCATCGACACGGAGACGCGCCGGAGGATGAGCCAGGACCCGGACGACTCCGACGACGGCATGTGGGACGACGTTATCGCGGACCCCCGGACGGACGGGCGCGCGGCTTCCGCCGCGTGCGCGAGGACGGACCCGCCGACAACCTCCGGTTCGGGACCGAAAGGCTCGTCACGATCTCGTCGGGAGACGTCGCGCGACGTCTCCGAGCCCCTCGTCAAGTCTCCGCCTTCATCGCGCGCGACTTGGAACGAGCTCTTGGCGCTCGGGTTCACGGACGTGGAGTACGACTCTTTGATGGCGGAGATGCACCGCGGGTTCGAGGAGGAGATCCGGGAGGAAGAGGCGAGAATGCTCGCGCTCGAGCTCGAGAAGACGGAGCTTTTGGAAAACGAAGAGACGCGCGACGCGTGCGAGCGGCACGAGCGCTGGATCGCGTCAAGAGACGAAGACGGAGACGAAGGAACAAAATTCGTTCCAAACGAAGAAGTGTTGTGTCCCGTGTGCCTCGAGTCGCGTTTGTTGCAGACAAGAGGCTCGATATTCTGCAAATGCGGCGGCGTGCGTTTGTCGCGCGCCGATCCTATAAGCGAGGGGAACGCCGGGAAAGCTCTCGGGAGCGACGCGTTTTCGCTCGAGCAAATGCGAAAACGTTTAGCGGGTTTATTCGCGACGCACGGCGAGACCGGATGTGACAGCTCGCTCGTGTTCGCCATGAAAGAGAAATTCGGGACGAGCGCGCTGTACGCGGAGTGCCGAGACAAGAAATGCGCGTTCCTAGAAGTAGTCATGTAGACGCGTTAGTGTTTTTCTGAAACACGTCGTACGTCGTCTGCGTCGTCGCGACTGGTACGCGAACGTCGTAAAAACGTCCTACTCGCGAATCCGCGTTTCTACTCGCCCACCGCCTGCCCGCGCTTCTCCCCCGCCTCGTCCTCCTCGGGCGCCTCCGAAATCGCCGGCGCCGCCGGTTGCGGCGTTTCCGCGGTCGTCGTCGTCGCGGGCGGCTTCTTCGCGACGCGAGGCATGCCGGCGTCGGCGACGGCGACGCTCTCGGCGACGCCGAGCGTTCGCCTGGCGCGCGCAAAGTACATGGCCGAAAACGCCCCCCCCTCGTTCTTGTGGTGGTACGCCACGTCCCGCTCGCTGTACCCGAGCGCCATGCCCACCAGCACGCGCTCGTACGGCGTCACCGCGGGGCAGTCCGCCTGCGCGCCGAGCGCGGCGACGGTGCGCGCGGCGAGCGCGGGGTCGACGCTTCGCTTTGTCGCGCCCGTCTCCGCCGCGCGGTACAGAACCACCGAGATTCCGGCGTGCGCCTCGACGTCGTCGCTCTCGGACATCTCGAAGTTGATGCAGGGGTCTTCGACGCACTTTTTGAGCATCGCGAGCGCCCAGGGCGAGGTGAATATGGGCTGTTGGTCCGGAGAAAGCCACCCCGCGTGCAGCTGGCACAGCGCGACGTCGCGCTTGCCTTTCAGAAGCGCCAAGAGTTCGCCGGCGGTTTGCGTCGCCGACTCCACCGGGTCGACGATAACCGCGCGTCTGGTCGGCGAGGACAAACCGGTGGTCCACGGTCGGTGATCTTGCTCCAACGCTTGCTCGAGCCTGTCGAGCGACGCGACGACGGCGACGCGCGTCACGGAGGACAGCACGCCGCGCTCGAGGTCGTCGGGGCGCGACATGACGTCGCGCCAGCCGACAAGCGACTCGATCCAACGATCCTTGGGCGACGTCGTTCCTCTCGCCAACACGGGCCCGGCCACGCCGAGCCGCGCGCCCTGCAGACCGCGGCCCTGGTCGATGAGCTGCACGCGCAGACCGTTGCTCTCGCCCTCGAGCTGCCGCCTGCCGCCCGTGCTGGTGCTTATCTTCGTCACCGTCATCCAGATCTCTCGCGTCTCATCCTCGCCCGAGGCGAGGTGACCGCCGCCGTCCCCGGGCGTCACCGTGAGCGACAGCAGGTCGCCCTCGCGCACGGTCAGGAGCGTCTTCGCGACGAGCATCTGGTTATCTTCCCGAGACTCGTTCGACACCCGAGGACCGCCGAGGCCGGACAGACGCGCGGTCGTGCGGACCGCGATCGGGCGCGACGCGCGACGCGGCGAGCCGCGTGCGAACGCTTCGCATTTTCGGCCTGTCACGATATTTTGCGAGGGGACCGCGCGCGATCCCCTGACGCAGGCGCTGGATCGCGCCGCGAGGCGCGTCGCGTGCGCGTGCGCGGACGCGAGCGAGGGCGTCGACATCGCGCTCGGCGCCGCCGGAGCGTGTGCCGCCGCGGTTCCTCGCCGAGCCTTTTTTCGCGGGAACAGCTGATATTTTCTGACTCACACCACTCGTTTTTTCGATTGCTTTTTTTAGCCTCACGTGGCAAAGCCCGTGTTTTTCCAAAGCCCTCGGTCTGAAACCCAGGAAAACGTCCCAATCGCGCTCGCGCTTTTTGAATCGATCGACCCGAGATCAGACCGAGACGAAAAGCGCCTTCGGCGCAATCCGGCGCTGCTTGGCTCGCGGCGCGCGGCAGCGACGGCGTCGTGCCTCGCGCGAAGCGAGAGCAAAGTCAGCACCAGATTTGAGACCAGTATGAGGGCGCGCGCCCTTCTGCTCGCGGCGCTCACCGCGCTGGCGTGCGCGCGCCCATGCTCGCCCTCTGGGTTCGCGGACGCGATGGACGTCGCGGCCGCCCGGCGCGTGCTCGGCGTGGAGGGCGTGGCGAGCGCCGAGCAGACCCGCGCGGCGTTCCACCGCGCGTCCCTCCGGGCGCACCCCGACAAGCCCGGCGGGAGCCACGAGGCGTTCGTCCAGGTCACCGAGGCGTACGAGGTGCTCCGGAACGGCGCCGCGGCGCCCTCGCGTTCGGGTTTCCCGAGCGGCGAGGCGCGGCGCGGCGGCGCGGGAGGCCACTCGCGGGGCGGCGGGGCGGCTTCCGACCACGCCGAACGCGAATCGTCCGAGTCGCACGAAAGTTTCGCGTGGCGTTTCTCCTTCTCCTCCGACGCCGACGCCGCCGACGCCGACGCCGAGGCCTCGGCGCGCGCGCGCTCGAACGCGTTCGAGCAGTTCCAGAAATCGCGGCGGGCGTGGGGCGAGAGGAACGATTTCGACGCCGATAAACGTTTCTCGAAAAACGAGAACCGCGGCGGGACCGGGCGACGCACGTGGTGGGACGGCGGGAAAAGAGTTCCGGAACGCGACGCGTACTCCGGCGACGCGTTTTACTTTCGCGAAGATCGGAACGCGCGCGCGCGCGACGACGACCGTCGTCGCCGTCGTCATCATCACCGCACTTCTGACGGTCCGTATGAGCCTATGTATGCCGACAACTACGTGTACGGCGAGTACGCCAACACGCGTGGCGGTGACCGCGACACGTACGACAAGTGGTGGGACACGAGGCAGAGCGACTTATTCGCGGGTCGGTTCGGCGGCGCGGTTTCCGGAAACGGCGCTCGCGTCTTTTCGCACGCGTCGCGCGACGACCTCGAGTCCATGGAGGAGTACGTGTATAGGCGCGCGTGGGCGGACGCCAGGGGTGTCGCGGGCCACGATCGGAGGCTTCACGACGGCGAGGCGGACTCGTTTTCGTCCGAGGCGCCGTTTTTGGACACTCAATCGCCGTACGGAGACGACGCCGACTTTGGGTGGGACGCCGCGAGACGCCGCGCGTCTGACGGCGGCGCGTGACGTCTTTAGTTTTGTTTAGGGTACTACACGCTCGCGGTACAAACGTAGCTATGTTGCGTGTGATTGTGCACCACACGCAACACACAAGTCTATGTTCACACACAAGGATCACTCGTCGTCGCTCTCGTCGTCGCTCTCGTCTTCGCTCTCCTCCTCGGGAGCGTCCTCGCCGGTGACTTCCTTGGTCAGCGCGCGGAGCTCAGCCTTGAGGAACATCTTCTTGCGGAGCTTCTGCTGCTGCCACTTGTCCAGCGTGGCGCCCTGCTTCTTCTTCGCCTCCAGCTCCTCGCACTGCCTGATCTTCTTCGCGAGCGCGCGGTACCGAACCTCCATCGGGCCCTTCGGCGCCGCCTTCAGAACCATGCCCTGCTTCCCGAACTCCGTCGAAGGCGTCTTGGGTTTCGCCGCCTCGCGCATCGCCTTCCGCTTCGCGTACGTCATGCCCTCCTTCTTGTCCGCCGCGACTTTCAAGAGCTGCTTGCGGATCTTGGGGTTGTTCGGGATGCCATCGCGCTTCGTGCGCGCCTTGCCGCTGTTGGACTGCTGGCCCATCGCGGAGACGGGGGACACGCACGCGGGTGTGGGGGCGGCAACCGCCGCCGCCGCCGAAAACACTTTCGGGCGTGGCGGAGTCCACCGAAATCATCAACTCGCGCAGGCCGAGGTTTCGTTTCGCCCGCCGCTTCTTCGAGCGCCGCTCTCGGAGCTCTCGAGGCCACTCCGAGGGTCGACCGACACGCGCGATGCGCTCGATCGTCGCGCGCGTGCTCGTCGCGCTGCTCGTGGCCTCCGCGCTCGTGGCGCTTCGCGGCGGGAGCGGCGCGCACCTCGCCGCGCCGAGCCGGGAGGTGTCCCCGCGCTTTCCGGGAAGGGGAGAACGCGGCGAGCCCCCCCGAGACGAGCCTCGAGGCGAAGCGACGCGCCACCCGACGCCGCGACCGTCGTTTTGGAAAACCGACGTGGACGCGCCCGCGCGCGAAACGCCGCGACGGCGTCTGTGCGTGATCGCCCCCCACCGTCCCCGCGCAAACGGCTCGTCTTCCACATCCGGCGAGCCCGAGCGCTTCGCCGCGTACCTCGCCTCCTGGCTTCCAAGAGCGGCGAAGGTGCGTCCGGAAAACTTCTCCGTGTGGGTCGTCGAGCAGGCGGACGAGTACCGCTTCAACCGCGGGTGGCTCATGAACGTGGGCATCGCGCTCGCGCGCGCGCTCCAAAACTGCGACGTCTTCGCGCTGCACGACGTGGACCTCCTACCCGTGGACGATAGGCTCCCGTACGGATCCTTCCCCGTTGTTTCCTCCGTCGCCCGAAGCGACGAGACCTCCGGCGCGGAGAGATACGCGATCAAAAAAAAAATCGTCGGCGCCGCGCACCTTTCGCCTCCCGGCGTGCACCCCGAGTACGTCTTTCGGCACTTCAAGGGCGGGGCGTGGCTGTTCACCTGGCGCGCGTTGCGCGAGGTGGACGGGTACGCGCACGTGTACTGGGGCTGGGGGCTGGAGGACGACGATCTCGGCGCGCGTCTGAGAAAAAACCAAAACGTCTCCGTCGCGGCGAAACCGTTCCCAACGACGCGTTCGCGCGACTCTTCCGGAAACCACAACTTTAACGCGCGACGATGCACGGGATTCGCGCGCGGCTGCGCGTTCGACCCGACACGTTTTGACTGCCACGCGGGCGTTCCGTACGAGACGTTCAAGAAGACGGCGTACGAGCGCGTGCCCGCGACGACGCGAGAGGGTTTGAAGTTACCAGAGGGGCGATCCGCCGCGGAGGGCGTCTGCTTCGCGCACGCGCACGAGGGTGCCTTCTCGCGCGACGCGCTTCAGACTGAAACGCATACGTTTCGGCACTCGCCGAGCCGCGCGTTTTCCAGCGGCCGAAGCTGGGAGGATGTCCGCTCGGGGCGGTTCAGGGTGGACGAGACCACCGGGTTGAAGAAACTCGTGTCGGTGTCTCTCGACCGGGTATCCGACTTCCCGAAAAAAACCAGCGGACAAACGCGCGTCGCGTTTAGCGGCGAGACTCTCGCGCCGCCCGAGCCCGGCCACGGGTTCGCCGTTCTCAGCCTCGACGTGGTGGGCGTGGAAGTGCGACGCGGGGTGGCGCGCGTCGCGAACAAGACCCGGTATCCGCACGAGGCGGTCTCAAAAACTCTGGACGACCCGATGTCGAACCATCGGTGGAGCGGGAACGCGCTTTTGGAACGCGCCTGGAAAGCGCGCGACGAAAACGACGCGCCGCTTTCCGCGCCAATCGCGCAATTTCCCTCGTCGTATCCTTCCTTCGTTCAAGCGCGCGTGCGCTTGACGTGCGACGAGGACGCGACGCCGTGGTGCGTGGACGAGACGCGTCGCTCCGGGGCCGCACGATGACCCTTCGATACACCGCGAACGCCGCGAACAGCGAAAGACTCTACTACGAAGTGGTCTACTAAGACTAAAAGGTCATACACATCTGCGAAGTCGCTCCGCGCGCGCCTCTACAGCCGTTTCGGCTTGAGCGGCGACTTTCCCCCATCCGCGCCGCGCGCCGCGCGTTTCCGCGGCGAAAAAAACCCCAACCCCGGACTCCCGCCGGGACTCCCGCCGGGACTCCCGCGCCCTTTCCTCGGGCTCGGGGTCCGCGCGATGCGTTCCTTCGCGACCACGTCCCTCAGGTCCTTCCGGCGCTTGTCGCGCGCGTCCATCTCCTCCATCGCGCCCGCGAGCGCGGCGCGGAGCCCTTCGGCGAAGCGCGCCTCGCCGAAGCGCGCGGCGCGCGCGCGCGCGCGCGTCGCCGCCGCGTCGCGCGCCGCGTCGTCCATGCGCAGCGCGCGGAGCATGCACGCCGCGTACTCCGCCTCCGTGGATGCCAGGAAACCGACGGCTTCGCTCTCGTTCAATTCGTGGTCGTTCAAAAACGTCTCGTCGTTCGCGAACGCCGGGACGACGATGTCCATCGCCGGTCCGGCGCTTTTATGCGCCACGGGAATCGCGCCGGCGGCCATGTACTCGACGACGCAGATGCCGAAGTGTTCGTCCACCATGGTGTGCAGACCCGCGGTCGCGCCGGCGAGCAGCTCGCGGAGTTTATCGAACGGGACGTCCACGTGAAACTCCACGGAATCCTCCACGTTCAGCTCCTTCGCGAGCGAACGCAGAGACGCGAGGCGATTAACGTCCGCGGCGCCGCGACACCCGCCGACGACGCGCAACGACGCGCTTAACGCCGGATCGTTTTTTATTTCCTCCTTCTTTCCCATTTTTTTCTCCGGAGGCTCTCGCGCCTCTCGGCCTTCCGAAAAGCTTTTCTTCCCGTCCGCGCCCGCGACGTGCCTCTTCATCGCCGCCCACGCGCGCAGCTGCATGGCGTGATCCTTCTCCGGGCGGAACTGCCCGACGGACAGGACGTACTTGCTCTCCGATTCGGGCCTCGCCGTCGGCGCCGCCAGCAGCGCGTCGACGTCGCACGGCGGGAACACCACCGGCGGGTTCCCTCCCCAGAGCGCGCGCACGTGTTTCTGCGTCCACGACGAGTTGCAGACCGCCACGGACGCGCACTTGCCGCACAAACCGTACGCCATCGCGAAGAGGTTGTAGTATACGAGCTTGGCGGTTGATTTCAGGGCGCTCCTCGCGACGCGCGCGTCGTTGTTGAACGCCTCGGCTCTTGTTCGCACGCGGCGAATCATATCCGTGGACACCGCCGGGTAGTGCACGTACGCGGCGACTCGGCATCCCGCGAGGCGCGCGAGCGGGTACCCGAAGGCGTGCCCCGTGGTGTCGAAGAACACGTCCGGGCGGTACAGAGACAGCGCCTCCGCCGTGCACACGGCGCTGCCGAAGGCTTGGCCCAGCATCGTGAAGGCGGGGTAGCGCTCCGGGCGCGTGAAATCGCGCGTGGTCAACCGCACCACCGCGATCGGGCGAGGCAGGACAACCCCGAAGCGGTCCGCCGCGCGTCGCGCGAGCTCGACGCCGCTCAGGTCGTCGCCGGTGTACACCACGGTCTCCACGGTCGGGTCCAAACTCTGCACCTCGCGCACCGCGCACCACAGCACGCGCTCGCCGCCTCCCCCGTCGCTGGTGAACGGATGGAAGAACCCGAAGGAGCGCTCGACTCGGCGACCCGAGCGAAGCCACGACGCGAGCAGGCCGACGAGCACCAACGCGAGGGAGAAGGCCCAGTGCGCCGCGGTCAGGACCGCGAGCGCCGCGGAGGCCATGGCGGCGGACGGCGCGGGAGGACCCGCGGAAGCGAAACCCGCGACGCGGAGCGCGGGGATGGGAGCGCGACGCCCGCGCGGTCGACTCTGCGCGGGACGAGATCGGTTCGGTTGTTGAAAACTCGCGCGCGCTCGGAGGCGTCTTCCGATGCCGTGCGTTTTCGCGAAAAGTTTATGGGAACGCACAGGATGACGAGTCACAGATATTTGCACCCGAAGTTCTTCAACGCGTCGGCGATCGGCCGACGCGTCACAATCGTCCGCGCCGAACGCTTCGTCCGAACCAACACCGCCATGGGTTGCTGCTTCTCCCTCTGCGAGTCCACTCCCGATGTTCCCGAGAACATCATCCCCGACCCCGTGGTGCGTCTCCCCGCCGCCGTCGCCGAACCCGACGAACGTTCCCGACTTCGCGCGCGCGTCTCCGAAATGTCCCACCCTTTGTCACGATTCAAAGCGATCGGACGCCTGAACGTCCGGACGACCGGATCGCGCGCTGACCGATCGATGTTTCCTGACCGATGTTTCTCCCGTTCGCGCGAAATACGACAGGGTCCTTGCCACTTCGTCGTCGAGAGCTGCTCGATGTTCAACAAGGATTACGAGGTGTACAAGGATGAGAAGGGCAAGGACAACCGCTGGCTGTTCCTGAACCGCGAGGGCAAGGCGTGGTCCGACAAGAGCCGCATCGACCTCGAGAACTACGTCCGCGAGGACGAGGAGAACCCGAAGAAGGGCGAGGTGCTGTGGACCGCGAAGTACGACGAGAAGCCCGACTTCAAGCAGGCTTACGACTCGGACTCCTCCTCGGACGGCTTCTCGTCGGACGGCTTCAAGCCCAAGCGCCGGTACTTCAAGATGAGATGGAAGATGGAGACCAAGGCGACGATCAAGAGCGTGAAATTCGAGGGTCTGAAGTACAAGATCAAGGTCAAAGCGAAGGGCATCGCCACGCGCGTCGTGCGCAAGTCCACGGTGAAGAACGAAGAGACGGGCGAGGTTCGCGAGGTGACGCATTATGACGATCACGAACACGTCAAGAAGATCTCGTACAAGGTGAAGGACGCGGAGACGGGCGACACCGTGGACAAGTTCAAGATCAAGGGTCTGACGAAGAGTGAGCTCAAGTGGAAGTGCGACGCGTTCAAGGCCACCAAGGAGGGCGGGTTCTTCTTCCCCGGTCCCACCGAGGTCAAAACCGAAGGCCCGGTGGACCCGGGTTTTTGCCTGATCATGGCGCATATCTGCGCCACCGAGTTTGCGCCCGACGAGATCAAAAGAGACTTCAAGCCCAGGTGGTGGGACGTCCCGGGATACACGGAGGACTGATTTCTGTGCGTGCTACGAACACACCACGTCGGTAGTGACGTGAGGTATACGTGCTTTGCGCCTTTGAGGTCAGCGCACGTCGTCTTCGCGCGCGTGACGTTCGAGGCGGCTTCGTCCAACCGTTCCTCTTCGTGAAACGGTCGTCACCTTATTATTCGACTATTTTATGACGCGATCCAACTCCATCATCGCTTTTGGAAACTTTCCCAAAAACGCGTCGCAGTTCCTTCCCGTGATTTTCTCCGACTGCGCGTCCATACGAATTCGTCGCTCGTTGTTGATTTTCCCGAAAACTCGGGCACTCGGACTCGGCAACCCGCCTGCAAGGACACGTACCTCGATCGCGATGTTCGAATTGGCGCCTTCCACGCGCTTCATTGCACGCGCGCGACTCCTCACGCGAGTCGACTTTTCCCTTCCGCACGATAGGCGGCAAAGGAAGCAAGATGGTTGCCGTTGGCGACAAGTTCCCCGACGTGGCCCTGCAGAAGGGCCCCTTCCCTCCCCAGGAGGTGAACATGCCCTCGCGCCTCGCGGGCAAGAAGACCCTCGTCGTGGGCCTTCCCGGCGCCTTCACCCCCACCTGATCCACGTGCCAGGTCCCGGGTTTCCTCGCGGGGCAAGACGCCCTCAAGGCTGCCGGGATCGACGAAGTGCTCGTGTTCTGCGTGAACGACGGGCAGGTCATGGACGCTTGGGCCAAGGATCAGGGCATCGCCGGGTCCAACATCGAGTTCCTCGCGGACCCCAACGGGGAGACCGCCAAGGCGCTCGGGATGGTCCTCACCGACCCCGGGCCCGTGTACAAGCTCGGCCCCAACCGCTCGAAGCGCTTCACGATGTTCGTCGAGGACGGCGTGATCAAGGTGATCGCGCTCTCCGAGGCGCCCGGCGACCCCGCCGGGGACGAGGACCCGTCCAACTCCTGCATCGACTCCGTGCTCGCCAAGATCGCCGCGCTCTAAGTCCGTCCGTCGCGCCTCGAGGCGGAACCCTCCGTCTCGAAAACGCACGTCCGAGACCGACGACGCGTCCGACGCCTCCCGCCCGATCCTCGACCGGGCTCGACCGTGACTCTGCCGCGTAGAGCACCGATCGAGCTTCCGATCGACCCGATCGTTCGGGAACGTTCGCGGCCCGACTCGGCCGAGCGCCGTCAAAGACGCGCATCGCGGACGCCCGCCGCCCGAACGCATGACACCTCGCGGGGAAAAGGATTCGCGCTCGAATCCTCTCGCGAAGTCGAGCTCGTTCACGCAAAGGCTGCGGAGCGTCCTTCCGCGTCCGAAGCGCGCTCGCGTTGTCATCGAACACACGCCGAGTCAAGAAACATCGCTCGTCTTTCGTTCGTCGTCGCCATCGCGTCCCTTCGCCGTCGCGCCGTCTCTCCTCGCGTCGCGTCACCGGCGCGTCGCTCGCGTCGATCGGTGACGAGCCACGATTTTCAGCCGGCGGTCGTCGGGTGCCAACTTCGCCACGAAAACACGAAAACGCGACGATCGACGGCACACCTCGCCGCGCGTCGCAGCTCCGACCGCGCGACGAACGACCGCGCGCGTCTCGACCGCCCTCGGCCGCGAAGACGGGCACCATGGCGGTAAGCGCGGCGGCCGTCCCCGCGGATGATGATCATCTCACTGAGTACGAGAAGCAAAGGCTGGCACACGTCGCGCGGAACCGCGAGTACATGGCGCGTCTCGGCGTCCTGCAGCTCGCGTCTGAAGTGGGCGGCGGCGTGGACGAAACCAAGCCCAAGCGGAAGTCCCCCGCGGTGCGCGTCAAGCGCGAGCCCGTGGAGGGCACGCGGCGGAGCGCGCGCGTGAAGAACGTCGCGCCCGAACACGACGGCGCGTCGATCGACGCGCTCGGGGATGACGAAGACGCCGTCGGCTCGCGATCGAAACGCCGCCGCGGCGACCCGGACGACCCGGACACCTTCGCCTCCGGTCCCGCCGGCGGGATAAGCAAGCGTGTGTGGGACTCGGAGGACGCCGCGCTGGCGGCCTCGCGCGCCTGGCTGGAGGACGCGCGCCACATCATGCTGAGCCGCGTCGCCGCCGCAGACGTGGACGCGACGAAGAACAAAGCGGAGTGGCGCGACGAAGCCGTTCGCCGCTGGGGGGACGGCGTCCCCGCGGCGGACAAAGTGGCAGACTGGGAGGCGTGGACGCGTTCGCGGATCGGCTCGCCGCCCCCCCCTTCTGATTTGCAGCTCCTGCAGGAGTACTACGCGCACGACGCCTGGCAACTTCTCGTGGCGTGCGTGTTGATGTCTCGCGTCTCGTCGTGGGCGACCAAGCACGACGCCATCTCGGCGTTCTTCGCCAGGTACCCGACCCCCACGGCGGCGCTCGCCGCGACGCCGGACGACGCGCTGGCTATTTTGCGTCCGCTGGGTCTGTTCCCGAACCGCTTTCGGAGCGTCGTCGAGGTGTCCACCGCGGTGCTGAGTGACGTGCGGCCGCTGGACGTCGGCATGGAGGCGGGGAAGAACAAGATCTACGGCGTCGGCGAGTTCGGCGTCGACTCGTTCGAGGTGTTCGTCCGCGGCAACCTCGAGTCAAAACCGGCGGACAAGACCCTGCAGGCGTTCGTGGCGTGGCAGAAGAGACAGAAGGCGGAATGATGCGTGCGGTACGTGATGACGGAGGCGCTGTGTGAAGAAACGACACACATGACCGGATGTGTACGCGTACGTAACCGGTCCGCTCTCGCAAATTTTTTCATACACACAAAAAAAAGAAATAGACTCGGAGAGAACGCTCACGGCGTCTCGTCGTCGTCGTCCGTCGGCGCGTCGTCGTCCGCGACGGCCGCCGCGAACGGCTGCCACAAAAACTTCTCCCTCGCCTCCGCGGCGATTGCGCGCGATTCGTTCACCGTCTGCATCCTCGGGAACGCGCGGCGCACGGTGGACACGGTCAACGCGGCGGGCTCGGCGGCGGCGCCGGCGCCGGCGACGGCGTCGTCGGTCTCGTCGCCGAAAAACGCCGAAAACGATTTTTTTGTCGCCGCGCCGGCGAGGGCTTCCTTCGTGGCGAACACGCGGCACCCGTACTGCTCGTACCTCCGCGCGAGCGCCAGGCACTGCCATGCCTCGGACGCGCCTCCCAAGACGTCCACGGCGCTCTGCTCCGCGCCCACTCCCGCGAGAAGCGTGGACTCCCAGACGAACGAAGACGACGACGCGCGTTTTTTTTCGGTATTTTTCGGTTCGCCGTCTCCGCCGGAGACCCCGTCGCCGAACGACGCCTTCCCGACGAGCACCGCGCCGAGCACCGCGCCGCCGGTCACGCCCGTGACCTCCTCGAGCGCGGCGTAGGGGAGCTGGATGCCCATGTCGCACGGCGGCTCCTGCAGGAGCTGAAGCATGGTCTGCGCCCTGGCGCTCTGCGCCGCCTCCGCGTCCTCGTCGAGGTCGGTGATCAAGACGGGGAGCACGAACTCGCTCGCGATCTCGGGTGCCAAGTCCGCGGCGGGGTCGGCACCGCGCATGGCCTCCACCTCGTTCGCCGCGCGCGGGATGCGGTCCTTGACGCCTTTACGCACCATGAGCGCGACGAAGCCGCGGGGCGAGACGCTCACGCCCCCGCACTCGAGTTCCACGAGGTCGGAAGCGGACGTCGTTCCGTCGTCGTCCGTTTCGACATCGTCTCGCGAGGCGGAACGCGAGAGGACCGATCGAGACGCGCGCCGCGCGCATCGGGGAGTTTGAGGCGGTCGCGAGCGAGTGGACGTCGACGCGACCGCGGCGACGCCGGCCGCGCGCGACGTGACCGCGACGTGGCTGGCCATCTTCCGAGCCCGCGCGGGAAGGAGTGGCGCGGCCACGAAGGTGCGTCGTTATCTTCGAGCGGGCGACGAGACGATCCTGAAAACTCGTGGTCGCGAAAAGAAAAAAAGACGATCGACCGTAACGTACATTGTAGACTAGCGAGTTTCAAAGCGGCTCGACGCCCACGCCGGGCACCCACTGGAACCCGAACCCGTTCGCGTACGTCGGCGCTTGCGTGTCGTTCCCGCGCGCGCTCATGACCCGCCGGAACGGATTCAACGCGACGGAGTACGCGTCGGATCCGAACGCCGCGACGCTTTTTTTTTCGCGCGGAGCCTGCGAAAACAAAGCCGCGCGCGTTTGCCAAATCTTCGCCGCCAAACGCGCCGCCTCCGCGGTGAGGTCCGTGACGACCGCCGGCGCGCCCGAACGTAAAATGACATCGATCGTGGGTTCCCAGCTTGTGAACGCCGCGATACCGGCGTCGGGACACACGATCACGTCCGGTTTCGGAACCAGCGTCCCGCGAGACCCAGACGTTTCCGTCGCGGTACAAACGACGTCGTGGTACAGACCCTTGTGCCCGTACACGGTGACGCGCGGCGCGTTTGATTCGTCGTCTCCGGAACGACGCTCGACCGGCCTAAACCCCTTTGGGACCTCCGGGCCGACCATGTGCACCTCCACGTCGCGCGCGATGCTTTCGCGAAACGCTTCGCCGCGCCATGAACGCGACAGGAACCACGCGAAGTACGAGGCTTGGTCCAGTTCCTTCTCGGCGCCGATTACGTGAATCACTAAACGGCCATCGCGGCCGTCGCCGTTCGCGATCCCTTGGCGCTCTTGTTTGGCGAGGAGCGTCTTTTCGCAAAACGCGACCGTCGTCGCCGCCGCCGAGAACACGAGCGCGGCGCGCGACGTTTTCGCGAAACCGAGACGCGCGTACATCTCCAGCCACGTCCTCGCGGGAACGGCACCGACGTCTTCGGTGGTGGTTTTCGTGTGTCCGTTCAGAAACAAACCCTCGAGCGCGTCGTCGTCGTCGTCGTCGGCGTTTTGCGGGAGCGACCCGAAAGGCACCCTCCGGAAACACCCGCACTCGCGTCGAAACGCGCCCACGCCGTGGCACTCGCCCAGCGCGTCGCACGCCGTGGCGAGGCCTTCGTCCACGTGCACGACGGCCACGCGCCACCACGCGAGCGCGTCGACGTCGTGCGCGGCGCGGACGGCGGCGGTCGCGGCGACGTCCCGCTCGACGCGCGCGCACGCCTCGGCGTGACCCGACGCCCAATGCGAGCGCAAGCACGCTTCGGCGCAGTAGGCGAACCCGGCGCAGCCGCCGCAGGTCATCCTCGCCCGGGCGCCGCACATCGCGCACGCGAACGCCTTCTCGAACGTCATCGCGGCGCGCGCGACGGGTCGAACATGCGCTCGTCGAGGCGCGCGCGCGCCGCGCGGTGGGAAAAGAAACGTCGTGGTCGATGCGCGGAAACGCTGTTTCTTTTTTTTGGCGAGCTTCGTTGGGGGCGACTTTTTGTTCGCGAACATTCTCGCTCCGCTCCGCTCTCGTCTAAACCTACGCGCCGTGCGTCACACGATCCTCTCCATCTCCTTGGCGTACATCAGCGTCTGGTTGATGAGCTCGTGCGCGGGGATGTCCTCGGCGGAGGGCGCCTTCTTCTCCTCCGCGAATAAGAACCCCCCGTTACCGTCCCCGCGCCACCCGCGTTTCGACGCGACGGCGGCGACATCCGCCGGCGCGCACCCCATGAGCCGCGCCGCCGCCGCCGCGTCGACGGATTCGTACGCCTTCTCTATGCACGCCGCGATCTCTTCACGCACGGTGAGCGCCAGCGATGCCATGAACGCGGCGTACTCCTTCGCGGGCAGAGCGTCGGGCGTCATCGATGCCTGCAGGATCTTGCCGTACGCGCCTTCCATGAGATCGCTCTCGAGCGCAACCGCGTGCGCGACGTGCGCCGAGTCGGCGACGCGCGCGGGCACCGTCTCGAGCTCCACGTGGAACTCCGCGATGCGGTTCTGCACTAACAGGCGCGTCAAGTTGAGGCCGGTGATGAGCGGCTCGAGTTTCGAGTCCGGCATTAAACCGCGGCAGTCGACGTAGAACGGCCGGAGCTGCGCGTGGTCGCGCTCGGCGGCGGCTTCGTTTCCGGAGGTCACCGCGTGCAGCACAGCCATCTCGAACGTGTCACGCGCGATGGACAGCTCGTCCGCCGCCGTCTTGGTCTGCTCGAACACGGGGGGGAGCGCGGGGAACGACGAGACCGCGATCTGGGTCGTGGAAAAGAGTGACGTCGGCGTTCGGGAAGGTTCGAGGATCGGGTCAGTCGCTTTCGTCCGCGGTCGTCTCTCGCGCGCGTCGCGTCCGTGGAAGCGCCAGATCTGGGCACCGGCGAAACTTCTCGCGGCGCATCGCGCGTTCCGCGCGCGCACCTTCAGGGTTCCCAGCAGCGACGCGGCCTTCACGGCGTCGCCCGAGTTGTGCGCCTTCTTCAACGCATCGAGCGTCTTCTTCGCCGTCGCGATGTCCGCCATCGTGCCCGGGCCGAGGTCGCGCGGAGCGCAGTGATGACGTTCAAAAGGAACGGACAGTCTTGAGACGCGAGGCGACCGAGGTCGAAGACGCCATCGAAGAAATCCCGGGAAGGCGTTCGATCCCCCGGACGAGAACGCACCTCCGTATGCGCAAACAGTCTGAGACGCCTCGAAAAAGGAAAATCCGCATCGAGAAATCCGACGGAGTTCCTGCCACGAGGACATTTTCCGAGCGCGTTCCCGAGCCGCGGGCGTCGCCTCGGACCCCACTGCCAGGCGCGCTTCGTCGAGCCAGGCACGATGACGCGTCGCGCGCTCACGCTCCTCGCGCTGGTTCTGGCGCTCGTCGCCGGGTGCGAGGCGCGCATTCGCGATGAGCCCGTCGAGCGCGACGGGCGCGCGCTGATCCCCATCGCCATGGATTACGGGTTCGAGGAGGACGGGTCCATCGAGATCTCCATCCAGCATCCCGTGCACTTGTTCACCGTGGAGAACGCGCCCGAGATTGACAAGACCAAGCTCGGGTTCTTCATCACCGCGAGCAAGGCGGACACCGCGCTGGAGGCGGACATCGCCAAGGGCGGGTGCCTGCTGGACGATCTCGACCACACGCTCGTGCTGTTCACGTTCGCGGACATGGCCGAGCACCTCAACGAGGAGGGCGACGAGTACAAGTTCTCGTACACCATCGCGCCCGGGAAGCAGGGCGAGTACTCGCTGTACTACACCAACTGCGTGCCGAACACCGCCGTGAGCTTCAACCTCGAGGTGGAGCTGTACAACCCCATGCCCGGCGGCGGTGGGAAGGATTACCTCTCCGCGGGCGAGAAACCCTTGCCCACGCTGTATTTGATTGCGTTCTTTGTCTACGCCGCCGTCGGAGCGTTCTGGGCGCTCACGCTGTACAACTCCAAGAACTCGCAGCCCGGCTCGGTGCAGCAGATCCACCTGCTGATGGGCGTGCTCGTGTTCTTCAAGTGCCTCACGGTGCTGTGCCAGAGCGGGATGTACCACCTGATCCGCATGAAGGGCGACCCCGAGGGGTGGAACATCGCGTTTTACATCTTCTACTCCATCCGCGGGCTGCTGCTCTTCACCGTGGTCGTGCTCATCGGCACGGGCTGGTCCTTCCTCAAGCCGTTCCTCAACGACCGCGAGAAGCAGGTGCTGATGATCGTCATCCCGCTGCAGGTGTTCGCGAACATCGCGGTTGTCATTCTGGACGAGAACGGCCCGGCGCTCAACGGGTGGCTGGAGTGGCGCGACCTGTTCCACCTGCTGGACATCATCTGCTGCTGCGCGATCCTGTTCCCCATCGTCTGGTCGATCAAGCACTTGAGGGAGGCGGCGATGACGGACGGGAAGAAAATCAGGAACATGAACAAGCTCATCCTGTTCCGCCAGTTCTACGTCATGGTGGTGGCGTACATCTACTTCACGCGCATCATCGTGTTCCTGCTCAAGTCCACCGCCGCGTACAACCTGACGTGGCTCTCGAACTTCGCCGAGGAGGGCGCGACGCTGGCGTTCTACTGCGTCACCGGCTGGATGTTCCGCCCCATCGTGGACAACCCGTACCTGCACCTGAACGAGGACGAGCTGGAGCTGGAGGACATCGAGGCCATCGTGGAGGAGGGCGTCGAGGGCAAGGGCGCGTAGTCGAGGAAATTGAGAAGTCGCGCCGCCGAGGCGACGCGCGAAGCGCGCGCTTCGTAGCGACGCGCGGCGTTGTATTCACAGACGCGCACTCGCGAACGCGTCGACGCGGCATCGTCTTCGTTCGGTTCCTTCGGTGACGTGTCACGAACACGCGCGGAATGTTTTTTTACAACCGGCGAGAGGCGGCCTATTCGCCCCCCGGTCGGCTCTACGAGGGCTATTTCGGTAAACATCTCGTCGAAAGGCGAGAGACGCGTCCGGATCTTCGCTTGCCAAATCGCGACCAAGTCACGAAGATCGCAGCCTACTCGAACGCGCGTACGTTGTTCATCTCGTTCAGCAACGCCTCGATCTGCTCCTCCGAGAAGCGCTCGTTCCCGTCCTCCCCCCTCGCCGCGAGCGACGGCACGAGCGTCCTCGCCTCGTCCGCGTTCTGCGGCATGATGTTGGCGAGCGCGGCGGTCTCGAAATCGGCGAGCCCCGCGGACTCGCACAAGTCGCGCATCGCCGCGGCCTGCTGCTGGTTCGAGCAGTTGGCGTACCGCTTGCAGTACGCCAGGGCTTTCTCGAACACCCGGGTGGTCGTCGTCGAGGTCTCGCCGCCAGCCTCGGCGTCGTCCTCCACCTTGGACTGGCACACCAGCATCACCTCGTTCATGCTCAACGCCGCGGCGGTGTTGAAGTCCTCGCCCAATTTCAACTCCGTCGCGTCCTCATCCTCCTTGGTCTGGTTCGTGCACGCCAGGCCGGACATCGTGTCGATGCGGAGCGCGCGAGTGGCCCGACTGAGTGTCTTGGCTCACGCGAAACGGGCGAGACCCGCCGCGGCGATCGTCGCGCGCGTCGAGGAGTGCGCGCCGGCAAAGGGTTTCGCGCCACAAGATCAGCTCGCGACGACCTGATTTCCGTCACTCGCGACGAATCGGTCCGGCCGAGAGTCTGCGTCGATCAGCAAAAAGTCCGAGGCTCGTGCGTTTCGACGAGCGCCACCTCGAGGGGCCGCGTCTCCCTCGCGCTCCCGCACTCGTCCCCGCGCGCTCGCGCTTCGAGACTCGCCGCGCGCCAGGATGAGCGCCTCGATGCTGGAGGCGATGGAGATGTACCGGACGCCCGCCGCGGGCGAGAAGGTGGAGAAGCTCGACGTCCACGAGGTCCTCGGGCGCACGGAGAAACCTTTCTTCGAGAAACTCTCCTCGACACGACGCGCGTACGTCGCCGCGCGTCTCGGGACCGACCCGCTCGCCGGCCCGGAGGGCGACCTCGAGCGCGCGGACGACGTCGCGTTCTCGTTACGAGGAAGAGTCGTCGTGATCACCGGGGCGTCGCGCGGGATCGGCGAGGCCATCGCCGTGCGGTTCGCGGGACAAGGCGCGCGCGTGGTGGTGCTGTCGCAGACGACGAAAGAAAACCCGGCGCTGCCGGGCACAGTGTACGACACGGTGAAGGCGTGCGTCGACGCCGGCGGCGACGCGATCGCGATCAAGACGGACATCAGAGACGAGGGCGAAGTCCAAGCCGCGATCCGAGAAGCGATGATGCACTACGACGGCGTCATCGACATCCTCGTGAACTGCGCGAGCACGCACTTCCCGCAGAAGTGTGGGGAACTCGACGATCGCCGCTACGACGCACTCAACGACGTAAACGTGAAAGGGACGCTCATCGTCTCCGCGGCGTGCGCGCCGTACTTGCGCAACTCGAAAAACCCCCACGTCGTGACCATCGCGCCGGCGCCTCGGGCGGACAAAGAATGGCTCGCGCCGCACGCCGCGTACTCGGCGTCGAAGATCGCCATGGCATTCGTCTCAAGAAGACTGCAACGCGACCTCGGTTCGTCCAACGTCGCGTGTAATACGCTCTGGCCGCGGTTCGCGGTGGCCACCGCGGCGACCAACTTCATCGGCGGCGAGCGGCTTGTTTCCATGTCGCGGACGCCCGCGTCCGTGGCGGACGCGGCGTTCCGAATCGTCACTGCGCCTTCAAGACTCGTCCAAAACAAACACTTCGTGGACCAGGACGTGCTCCGCGCGGCGGGCGTCGACGACTTCAAGCCGTACAACGTCGACCCGGACGTCGTCGAGCCGGTGGATGATTTTTTCCTCGTCTCTAACGAAAGAGGCGTTTCTTCGTACGCGAAACCGCCGCCGCCGGATTTGAGCTCGGGCGACGTCGTGCTCAGTGTCGCGAAAAGCGCCGAAGCAGAACGCCGGGAAAAGGAACGCCGGGACGTCGTGCTCGTGCTCGTCGACGCGCGCGACGTGAAAGCGTACGTCGCGCTTTTCTGTGCGCTCATCAAAAACCGACCCAACCGCAAGCTCGTCGTCGCCGCGCACGAGGACGCCGCGCCGGTGTCGCCCGCGAGCGACGCGTGGGCGTTTGTGCATTACCTCCTAATCGAAAACGACCTCATCAGCTTGGAAGGCACGCGTCCGCGCTTCCGCGACGATCGTTTTCGCGTTTTCGTCGGCGACATGCGCGTCGCCGCGAACGTTTCGAAACTCGTCGAACTCGCGAGCCGCGCGTTTTACGGCGTCGACGCCGTCGTCGACGCGACGACGCACCGCCCGCATTTGGACTGGGAACCGATCGACATGTCTTCGTCCACCTCCGTGACCTACGACAGACACTTCGACGTGTGCGTCCGCGCTTCTTTTTTCTTCGTGCGAGACCTGCTGCCGCACCTTCTCAAGTCGAGCGGCGCCAGGCGCGTGGTCTCCGTGACGCCGCCGCCGCGATGCGACGTCTTCGACGAGGAAGAACGAGGCGTCGTCGCGCTCGCGCGCTTAATGCGCGGCGCGCACGTGCGCGGGATCGCCGCCGAGCTCGCGGACGCGAACCCGCCCGTCTCGCTCGTGGGCGTTTGGTCCGACGCGCTCGCTTCGAAGGTGGATGGATCCTTCGTGAGCGGCGGAGACGAAGTGGCACAGAGAGACCAGAACGTCTCCGGAAAAGACGCCGTCGCTCGCGCGGCGGCGAAACTGGTCGACGCCGACGCCAAGTCGGTTTCCTCGGGGTCGTTTTGGCGCGCCGAGGACATCGTCGCGCCGCTTCCGCTGAAAAACGGCGTTTTTCCGGAAAAAATAGAAGAGACCGTCGTCGCGCCGTCTTCCGAGCCGACGTACGAGGACGCGCGCTTCGAGTTTCCCGACGTCGCCGAGTTGCTCGCGGAGGAGCTCGCGCGGCTGACGCCCCCGGACGCTGAGGACGAAGACTGGCAACTCGTGTGACGAGAAGCGAACCGGAGTGGGCGCGTTTGATTTCGGGCGGTACAGACGAATACGAGCTACGAGTTCGCGCGATACACGCGACGCTCCCCGGAAAGAAGACCCGTTTCTATTCCCTTCCACGCTTTATCACCCTCACTTCATCTGCGCTTCTAGCGCCGCGATCTTGGTCAGCAGCTGTTCTTCCCTGGCGGCGTACTCCGCCTCGAGCGCGGCGCGCTCCAGTTTCAGTTTCTCGCGCACCGCGTGCGCCACGGCTTCGTCCAGCGTCTTCGGCCGCCGCCGCGCCTCCTGTTCTTCTTTCCTCACGCGCTCAGCCTCCTCCTCCTCTTTCCGCGCGCGCTCAGCCTCCTCCGCCGCCACGCGGGCCTCCTCTTCCAGCCTCGCTCTCTCCGCCTCCTCCGCCTCCTTGTCCCGCACGAGCTTCGCCTCCCATCGCTCCTGCGTGTACGCGTCGGGCAACTTTTTGAACGCGAACGGCGTCTCCAGAAAAAGCGTCGTCGCGTGTTGCTCCACCGCCTGCTCGTTGCGGTACGCGTACGCGAACAGCTTGAAGTGCGCGAAGAAGTTGGCGGCGAAGTGCGCGGAGACGACGCGAATGTCGTCCACGGTGAAGTGCCCGTCCGCGGGGCTCGCGGTCGCGCGAGTCACGAGCGCGTGCTGGAACCGCCGCTCGGCGTCGTCGAAGGTCATCTTCGCGTCCGCGGCAACCTCCAGCATGGCGGTCGCCACCGCGTGCAGGTACGCCGCCTGCGCCAGCGAGAACCCGGCGTCGCGCGCGAACACGGCGGTGTTCACGAGGAAATCGAGGCGCGCGCCGTTCCGCAGGTCCGTGGTGGGCTCCTCGATCTCCAGCTCCGCCGCGAGCGCGGCGGACGCCGCGTCCGGGTCATCGGGCTGCGCGGCGAGGAAATCGGCCAGAATCTCCTCCACCGTGCGGGGCACGGGCTCGGGCTCCTCCTCGCCCTCGCCCTCGGCGGGGGGCTCCTCCGGGGGGGGCTCCGCGGGTTTCTTGGGCGGCATGCTCCCGCGACCGCTCGCCCGAGCGAGACGACACCGCCTGAAGCGCGAGCGCGTGTGGCGAAGCGGTCAACCGGAGCGTGCCCAAAAAGGAACGATTTCGCTCATCAACGACCTCTTTTCTCGACGAGCGCGAAACGATTTTTCTCGTTCGTGCTTCTCTTCCAGCTCGGCTCCAGACCGCGGAGCGCCGGCGGCGCGGCGCGTGTCTCGTCCGACATGCCTCCACACGAAACTCTGCGCGCGGTGAAGGAGGCGAGCGTGGTGCGTGCCGCGCGCGAGCCCCGACGCGCCTCCTCTCCGTTTCGTTTCTCACACATTCGCGACGTTCGGGAGGCACCCGACGAGAAGCATCCGAGACGTCGTCCGAGGCCCCGCGAGCCCGAGCACGGAGACACGCGCTGACCACGCATTTTCCCGTGCGCGTCCACGCCCACGCGTCCGCGCGCGACCGTCCACTCATCATATCTCGCTCACAGGCTTTCGAGCGCGACAGTCTCCGCGCGGAGGAGCGCGAGCGCGCGCTCCTGGTCCTGGCGCGGCGTTTCCTGGCGGACAATGGCTTCGCCGAGTCGGCGCGGTGCCTCGCGCGCGAGAGCGACGCGAGCCTCGCAAGGTCGGACGCCGCGCCCGACGCGCACCTCCGCGGCGTGCTCCGCGAGTGGCAGGACGCGCGCGAGCGCGCCACGGGCGTCAGGCCGAGGCTCACGAGCCGAAAGAGCGAGACTGGGAAGAAAGGGGTCGCGGCGCGCGCCGCTGCGCCCGGCCGCGCGGGCGCCACCGCCGGCGCTGAGCGCCGCGCCGCGCGCCTCGCAGCCGAGCGCGAGGCGCTTCGCGCGAAAGCGGCGATGCTCGACGTGAAGGACGAAGAAGACAAACAAAAACGAAACGAAGCCTCGAAGGCTTCGCGGGTGAACGACAGTGGGCCTTCTTTTCCGAACGCCGCTCGCGTCGACGACGACGGCGGCGTCGACGACGTCTTCTCGCGCGCGCCGCCGGGGCACCCGCTGCTCCGTCGGTACGCGCAGGAGGGCGGCGTCTCGGCGCCCCCTCCCGGCGGGACGGCGCTGAGCAACGCGCTGGAGTACTTCGCGAACCGGAAACGCGAACCGGAGCTGGAAGGAGGCGGGGACGTTGGAACCGCGTCGACGATCGGAGACGACGACGACGATTGGGCGTCGCGTCGTCGCGTGCTTCGCCCTGTGCCCTCGTTCGGGGGCGACGCCGAGCTTCGCGGTCTGGCCAAGACGCTGACGCGCGACATCTTCGTCTCGAACCCGAACGTGCGGTGGGGGGACGTCGCCGGGTTGGGTGAGGCGAAACGTTTACTTCGCGAAGCCGTCGTGATGCCCGCGCGTTTCCCGCAGTTCTTCACCGGTTTGCTAAAGCCGTGGCGCGGCGTGCTTTTGTACGGCCCCCCGGGCACGGGCAAGACCATGCTCGCGAAGGCGGTCGCGACGGAGTGCGGCACGACGTTCTTCAACATCAGCGCGAGCTCGATCGTGTCGAAGTGGCGCGGGGACTCGGAAAAGCTCGTGCGCGTGCTCTTCGAGCTCGCGCGGTACCACGCGCCGAGCACGGTGTTCCTGGACGAGATCGACGCCGTCATGTCTACTCGCGACGGCGGGAACGACGCCGGGAACGGGAACGACCACGAAGCGAGCCGCCGGATGAAGACGGAACTCCTGATTCAACTCGACGGTTTACACACGCCACACGTCGTTTGTGGTGGCGAGGAAATGAATGCCGACGACCACGAAACACACACAAGCCATCCGTTGGTGTTTCTGCTCGCGGCGACGAACACGCCGTGGTCGTTAGACCCGGCGCTGCTTCGTCGTCTCGAGAAGCGCGTGTCGGTCGGTCTGCCCGACGGCGACGCGCGCGCCGCCATCGCGCGCGGTCTGTTTCGTTCGCGCGACGTCGCGGAGCCGAGAGACTCCGTTCTCGAGCCCCTCGCGACGAAAACCGAGGGGTACTCGGGGTCGGACATCGCGACGCTGTGCAAAGAAACCGCGATGCGGCCGCTGCGGCGGCTCATGGCGAGGCTGGACGACGAGAGCTCCGGCGACGGCGGCGGAGGCTCCGTTTCCGACGCGGAGAAGGCGACGGTCGGGCCGGTGACCGCGGAGGACGTCGCGGGCGCGCTGGCGCAGAGCCGGTCCACGCACACGCACACGCACGCGCGGCGGTACGAAGAGTGGACGCGGTCGTTCGGGATGGACGCGGGGTGATGCGGATTTAACGCGGAATCAATACAGAGTCTTCCCCTCTTCTCTAATGCCCCGCTTCGCGGTGTTCTTCTTGAGCTTCCCCGCCTTGCGGTCGGCCACCGCGATGCCCTTGGCGATGCGCTTCTGCTTGCGCTTGGTGATGCCGCGAAGCACGGTGCCGTGCTTCCGGCGCACGCGCACACCCCCCGCGGTCAGCGCCCCGCCCGCGGACGGAGGCTTCGCGCCAGCCGCCGCCGCCGAAACGTCCGCGCCGGACTTGTCGTCCTCGTTCATGGAGGCCACCTGGTCGCCGTACAGCCAACCCCCGCCGCCGCCGCCCTTCGCGGGCTTCGCGTCAGCCACGGACATCGCCGCGTCCACGCCGTTCTTCTTGAAAGCCTTGCGTTCCGAGCGCTTGCCCATCTCGCCGGTCGCGCCGAGGTGCGGGGACGCGCCGGAGAATGTGGCGAAACACGGCGGAAATCGAGGGCGAAAATCGCGACCGAGGACCGACCGTTTGGTCTGTCCGAGTTTGGCATCGGAAAATGCGCGCACGACCGCATGCCGTCGGCAGATTCGCACGCACGATGGCGGTCGACGAGGCGAAGCGCGCGCGCCTGCAGGCGCGCCTCGACAAGGAGACGTCGAAATCGTCCCTCGCGGAGAAGGTGCGACGCCGTCTCCGGTCGTCTCGATCCCGGAACGCCACCGACGACGCCTCGTTTCGTCCGTCGATTGACCAACGGGCCCCCGATTTGGCGTCTCCCCTCCCTCCCCAGGTCAAGGCGGCGAAGAGGACCCCCGCGAAGATGCGCACGCTCGTCACCTCCACGAACGACCGCAACATGTTCATCAGCGGACACGTCCCTTCCTCGAAGCGCCCCGTGTCCAGCTCCGCCGCCGCGCAGGCGCGCCGCTCGAAGGAGGGCCACATCGAGGATGCCACGAAGAAGACCAACAAACGCGTCGTGCAGCGTGTCTCCACCAGCCTCGCGTACGTCGGCGGCGCCGAGGACAAGGACGCGCGTCCTTCTCCCCGCGCCAAGCCCCCTTCGTTGAGACAGCTCGAGGCTTCGAGAAGAGACTGGGCGGTGATGTCCGCGTTCGAGCGGGCCGTGTACGCGCGCGAAAAAACAGAGCGCGACGCGGAGCGCCGCGCGCGCGTCGCCGAGCAGAGAGCCGCGCTCGACGAACAACAAGCGCTGCAGGAGAAGCGACGACGAGACGCTATCGAAGAGAAAGCCAAGATGGCACGCGCGGTGGCCGCGGACGTCGCCAGACACAAGGCCGAGGAGGAGGCGAAGGCGGACGCGAAGCGACGCGCCGCGGTGAAGACGCGCGAGGCGCGCGAGGCTATGCTCGCCGAGGCGCGCGCGCGCAAAGAGGAGGAGGAGGCTCGACGGCGCCTGGAGGAGTTCAAGATGGTCGCCGAGGCTGAGCGTTTGATGGAGCTGGACAGGGAGGCGAAGTTCGCGAAGCAGCGCGAGGCGAAGGCGGCGTACGAGGCCACGATGGCCCTGAACGAGCGCCTGAACGCGGAGAAGGCGGCGGCGCGCGTCGCCGCCGCGCGCGCCGACGCCGACGTCGCCGCCGCGTACCAGAAAAAGCTCGAGGCGGAGGAGCGCGCGCGCGAGGAGGCGCTTAAGGAGTTCCACGAGAAGATCGCCGCGCGCGCGGGCAAAGCCGGCGAGACGGTTGTGGCGAACGCCGAGGCGGCCGCGAAGGCGGAGGTGGCGCGCGTGCGCAAGTTCGAGGAGCAGCGCGAGGCTGCGCTCGCGGAGAAGGAACGACGCGAAAAGGAAAGCCGCGCGGCGGCGACGGCGAGGCAACTCTCGACGCTCGAAGCGCAGCTCGCCGAGCGGCGACTCGAGAAGCGACGCGCCAAGGAGGAGGACGCGCGGTACGCCGGGGAAGTGCAGGCGCGCGTGGAGGCCGCGAAGGCGGCCGAGCAGGAGAAGGCGGCGGAGCGTCGGCGCGTGGCTGTGGCGACGCGGCTGCACCTGGAGGCGCAGATGGAGGAGAAGCGCCTGAAGAAGCGCGAGCAGCACTTCGACGTGATGGGCGAGCAGGAGCGGCTGTTCAACGCGGCGATCCTGGACCAAGCGTCGGCGGTGGTTCTGCGGGGCGAGGCGTTCGATTGAGGCGCGCGCGTTCGAGGTCACGGACGCGCTTAACGCGCGCGTCGGTCTCCGAGCTGTCGCTCGTGCAGAGTGCGTGTTGTATCGAGGTACGCATACCGTTAACACATGACTCGCCGTCGCGCGACGGCGCGCGCTTTTCCATCCTCTCGTTTTACGTTATTAACCTTAACGGACTCGAAACCGACGCGACGACTACGACGCTCGCGGCGTCGTTCATTCCGCGCGATTCTCTCGCTCACGGCGACGTCGCGTTCGCCCCCGGGCTCGCCCTGCTCGACCCCGGGCTTCCTCGCGCGCCTGCGTCGTACCCGATAAGCCGGTCGTTGTCCTCGATGCGCAGCTGTGACAGGACGCTCTCGTCGGTGAGCGCGCCGTTGCACGCGAAGTCGCTGACGAGCGCGGAGAAGCGCCGGAAGTCCTCGATGTACAGCCAGTGGTCCTCGTGCTCAAACACCACCGTGCGCGCGTGCGGGATGAGCCGCCCCACCTCCTTGACCCCCTCCAGCGGGAAGATCTGCGACTTTCCTCCCGCTAACACGAGACAAGGCACGTCGATGCGCCGCAGCGATGGGCGCCAGTCCAGCGAAGTGTGGTCCGCCATGAGCGTCGCCAGGCATGTCGGGTCGGCTTTCATCGTCTCCGCCATGAGCAGCCGCGCGTACGCCGGGTCGATGGGATTACTCAAGCACCCGTCGACGTTGCCTTTGGTGAACGCCATGAAGTCGTACTTCAGGAGCTGTTGCAGGCGCGTCAACGAGACGGCATCGTAGCACCCCTTGCTGCCCAAATCCCAGTCCTCCGCGCGGTTCTGCAGAGGCGCCTGGTCCACGAACACACACGCCTTCACCTTGCGCGACCCGAAGAGCTCGAGGTAGCTCCAGATGATGGCGCACCCCAGCGACGCGCCGACGAGCGTGACGTTGTCCAAGCCGAGGTGTGCCAGCAGGTCGCGCAGGTCCGCGGCGTAGCGGGACACGTGGTGCCCCCACGCGGGCTGATCGCTCTCGCCGTGGCCGCGCAGGTCGTACCGCACCAGCAGAGGCGGGTGGTTCGAGGTCTGCTGCAGCGACGCGAACGCGTCGTCGTAGTACCGGCGCGAGCCCGACCACCCGTGCACCAACACCACGGGCGAATCCGATGAGGACGCGCGATTGCCTTTGCCGAGCTCGTACACCAGACGCACGCCGTCGTTCGTGGTGAACTCGCCTCTGCGAGTGGACATGGTCGTTCACGGGAGTGAACCGAGCGCAAGAGACGCCGCCGAGCCGCGCGCGCGCCGCTCGAAGTGTCCGTGCCGTCTCCGCGGACACGACCGCATTTGGGTTTTAAAGTGCCTTTCGCGCGTGTTTCGCGATCTCCCACAGTCCCAGATGGGAGGTGGCGAGAACCACTTGCGAGAACACGTGGCGGACGCGTCGCAGTCGAGGCAGCGCGTGCGGGATGCTGCGAGCGGCGGCTCGCCGGCTTTCCGGCGCGGCGGCGTCGATATCGCCCCGCGGGGGTGTGGAGTCTCGATGCGCCGCTCCCTCGCTCGCGCGGCGCGCGCGCGCGTTCGCGTCCGAGCCGCACAACGACGACTGGGAGGCCAACTTCGAGGATCTCATGGCGATGGAGGACAGCTACGGCAGCGGCGTGGAGGACCTGAGCTCGGCCGCAGCTGAGCTCGCGAACGCGCGCATGGCCGAGCAGAAGAAGCTGCAGGAGGAGATGCGCCGCCTGCGAGGCATCCAGCCCGGCGACCGAGTCAAGGTGCGCGTGCGGCTCGGCGCGCCGTACCCGGAGGTGGTCAAGAGGTTCCACTACGCGTCGCCGTTCGGCGGCGCCGGGCTCGGGCACGCGCCGGGAGGCGGCGGCGGCGCAGACGAGGCGGACGCGTTCGCCTCGACCGAAACGAAAATAGCCGAAACGCCCGACGCGTCGAACGAACGCGCGTCGCCGTCGTCGGCGTTGACGCCGGGTGCGAAGAAGAGAGTCAAAGACGACGACGGCGTTCAGTCCGCGGAGAAAAATAAGAAACCCGCCTTCGGCGCGTCGCGCCGCTGGAAGATGGGCGTCGAGCTCGGGTACGTGGTGTGCGTTCGCGGCGAGCGCGTCGGGGTGAAGCGCAACGGCCACCCCGAGGACACCGCGTCGTCGTACCCGACGTACCCGAAAGACTGGGTGGAGGTCCTGGACGTGGGCGAGATGTGGGAGATGAAAACCGGACCGCGCAACCTCGGCGCGTTCGCCTCGGACGAGGATTACGCGCAGGCGCAAAAGGCGTGGGCGGAGGCGACGATGGACATCAAAGCCGCGCGAGCCGCGGGGAAGGAGTGAGTGGCGGGGCGAACGCGTCGAGCGCGTCGAGTCTGCAGTAGGAACATCTGAAGTGCCGCTCACTGCTTCGGCTTCTCGCCGCGTCCCGAAAGTCGCTCCCGTCGGGGACGGAAATTGTCTCCATCAGAGTGGTTCCACGTTTTTTTTTCAGTTTTCGGCGTTTCGCCGCTTCCCAGAAAAACGTTTTGAGATAACGCTCCGAGAACTTCTCGCCCGAAAGCTACGACCGCGGCCAGAGAACGACGCGCGCGCGCGCGCTCGGGTCGCGTCTTCGTGCCGATCGTGCGCTGGAGAGTAGTGGTGCATTCGCCGAAGCGCCTGCCATGTCGGACGCGACGACTGAGGTGGTTCGCACGTTCCGGTGGGCTGTTCATGGTTGGAGTTCGCTGACGGAAGCACGTCTTTTGTCCGAGGAGTTCGAAGCCGGCGGGGACTCGTGGCGTATCATGCTGTACCCCCGCGGCGACCCCAACCATAACGTGAGCGGGTACGTTTCGATGTATCTCGGATTTGTTGATGATCCATACAAGACGTTGCCCCACGACTGGAAGAAGCACGTGAACTTCACGCTCACGATCGAGGGTGCCAAGAAGCACGACGATGAAAACGCCGCTGCTGTTTCCGCAAGAGCCGTACGACAACACGGC